>Ga0213832_1000344_pt1 | contig 42395 bp, 34 predicted proteins | sample SWATP13_FD_161660 | JGI IMG/M metagenome (GOLD analysis project Ga0213832, IMG submission 161660) | Coastal seawater microbial communities from Marineland, Florida, United States - SWA TP1 #3 | ecosystem: Environmental > Aquatic > Marine > Coastal | place: USA: Florida | collected 2016-08-06 | reverse complement strand
TTCTGCCATTTGTTCATGCTCAAAAGCAGCTTCTGAGCCATGTTGACAAACAGTGCGAGTAAATGAAATTCCATGAAAATCCGTTTGTTCTGAGAAGATTTTCACATTGGTAAAGCCTTGTGAACGAACAATTTGTTCATCACCTTCATGCTGAACAAAAATCAGTTTATCTTTTGGAATTGAATTAACTGCTGTTTCATCCCAATGGTCTGGGTGAGTATGAGTTAACAATACAGCATCAACATTTATCACGCTTTCAATCGGCAGGGGTAATTCAACCATCGGGTTACGAATGTGAGAATTTGCCGTACCTTCAAAGCCCGGGTAGGTGCCTTTTGGTGCTAGCATCGGGTCAATTAAAAATGTTTTACCAGCGAATTCGATAATTTGCGTTGCATTGCGGATTTGTGTGATTTTCATAATAGTTCTCCAGAGTTGCTACATTTGCTTCAGTGGGGATATTTTAAGCAACAAGAACAAACTTAAATAGTGGCTTAAAGGACACATAAAGATACTATTGGGACAATTTTTTATCGCTGTGGCTACGAATAGATGACGCAAAAGCAATGCACTGTATTGTTTAAGGTGTCTCACTTAAAACAAAGAAAACGCCTCAGCATAAGTCATCGTCATGTTGCATTGTCCCTTTATAACGAATGAATCCCTTAAAATTTAATAAGCTTAAATAGTGTTAAGTTGTTAAATGAGTTCAATATCATCCTTAAATATATTATGGTATTACAAATAAAAGGATTACTAATAACACACAATAAATACTACTATAGGGAGTTTTTAAAATGAAAGTCGCTCTTGCCAGTATATCTTTTGCATCAGCTTTGGTGCTGTCAAGCTGTGCTATACACTCAAGTATGACAACTAACGTTCAAGCCCGTTTTGTACCAGAACGAATGGATGATTTCGCATTTGAAAATGATAAAGTTGCTTTTCGTCTCTACGGGCCTGCACTTAAAGATTCACAAGAAAGCAATGGAACTGACTGTTGGTTAAAACGTGTTGACTACCCAATTATTGACAAATGGTATAAAGGCCACACTGAGGGTGTCTCTTATCACGAAGACCATGGTGAAGGATATGACCCTTTTCATGTTGGTAGCTCATTAGGTTGCGGCGGTATTGCGTTATATGACAGAGATAGTGATTCAGCCGATAAGCTGATACAGCCTAATGTTTACACTCACAATAAAGTAATTGAAAAAACAAATGACAAGGTCACTTTTGAACTTCAGTATAATTACCCAAAAAATATAAAAGAAACTAAACGCATTACAATTGCTCTTGGTAGTCAATTTTACAAAGCAGAAAGTTCGTTTACCCAAAATGGCAAACCTGTACAGTTAGAAGTTGCAGTCGGCTTAACCACTCATGATGGTAAAGCAATAGCTAAAGTCAACTCTGAAGGTGATACCGTCACTACGTGGGAAACTATTGATGGTGAAGGGTTAGGGACTGCTGTAGCCCTACCTAAGTTCACTCACACTCAATATATAGAGCAACAGATTCAAGACAAAGACAGATCTCACGCTTTATTAATTACCAATACCAGTAAAGAAGGTAAAATTACTTACTATGCAGGGTTTGCTTGGTCAAAAGCGGGTGAAATAACGAATTTTGAACAATGGCAGAGCTATGCCGATAGTTATTTAGAAACACGTGATCTAAATGCGCCTGTTACGGCTTCTTCAGTAAAGCGTTTAACCCAAAAAGTCGCTGACTGGCAAATAAAGCATCACGAAGAGCAAGGGAAAGACCGTGCAATTCCTCGCATTCCACCATGGTGGATGAACCGAGAACGTTACCATGACTTAGAGTGGCATCATGGTGCTTTGTATGCAGGGATGAATGAATGGCGAAAAATAGCCGATGACTCAAAGTATACGCAATGGCTAAAAGAGATAGGTGAACGCAATAACTGGTCACTTCATCAACGTCCTTATCATGCGGATGATCATACCGTTGGTCAGTTTTATCTCGATTTTTACGAGGATTTTCACCAACCAGAAATGCTTAAACCGACTAAAAAGCAATTCGACTGGATTCTAGCCAATCCGAAAACAGGCACCTTAGATTGGGAAGCAAAAAATACCCATGCCCATGACCGATGGGGGTGGGCTGACGCTTTATTTATGGCTCCGCCTGTTTGGGCTCGGTTAGCCAAGCTCACTGGCGAAGAAAAATACCTGAACTTTATGGATCAGGAATATAAAGCTACCTATGACTTGCTATGGAGCGAAAAAGATCAGTTATTTTGGCGTGATTCAAGCTACTTTACTCAAAGAGAGAAAAATGGTGAAGATATTTTCTGGTCGCGTGGAAATGGTTGGGTCTTTGGTGGTTTAGCATTGATGATACCTGACTTACCTCCTAGCTGGGAAGGCCGCGATTTTTATGTTGATTTATTTAAAAAAATGGCTGCTCGTATAGTTCAAATCCAGCGTCAAGATGGCACGTGGTCGATGGGGTTATTAGGAGGAACAGAGGGGTATCCGATTAAAGAGACCAGTGGAACGGCGTTTTTTACCTACGGGATTGCTTGGGGAATTAATCAAGGATATTTGGGCCAAGAGACTTACCGCCCTGTAGTAATGAGATCTTGGCGAGCACTCCGTAAATCAGTAACAGATGAAGGCATGCTTGCTTTTGTACAACCTGTTGGGGCTGCGCCGGGTGACTCATTCCCAGATTTTACAGAAGTATATGGTGTGGGGGCTTTTTTAGCTGCCGGCACTGAAATGTATAAAATGCTCAGTGAAGAAGATAAAACAAACAAGCATGCAGCTAATTCTATTAAGACTTTAATGTATAATACTGGCTGGTGTTGGTTTCAAGACCCTCGGGCAATTATTCAAAATGATAAGCTAATTATCGGTGGTGTAGCAGGTAATGGTATTGGTGATGCTGCTGTGGGTGTTTACGATTTAAATAGCAATCAATTGCTAGGAAGAAGTACATTACAAGCACACTTTGAGCATGATGACCATAACTCACCGGTTTTTTATGCTCGACCTGACGGACAAGTATTAACGGTATATGCCAAACATAATACTGAGAAAAAGCATTATTATCGCACTTCTACAAGTGATAATTATTTAACTTGGGGTCCAGAAAAGGTGCTAGAAAGCCCTGCTAACGTGACCTATATGAATCTATATAATCTTTCTGACGAAGACACATTATATAATTTATACCGTGGTATCGATTGGAATCCGACCTATGTTACTTCTAAAGATGGTGGATCAACTTGGAGCAATGAGCACATTCATTTGATCCAAAATGAAGTTGAAGGCTATCAACGCCCTTACGCCCGTTATGCCGGAAATGGAAAAGATACGATAGGACTTTCATTCACTGACGCACACCCGAGAGATTTTGGGAATAGTATTTATTATGCCGAGTTTCGCGATGGCAACTTTTATAACGTTGACGGTACACTTATTAAAAACTTGAAAGAAGATGGCCCACTTAAACCATCTGAAGCAGAGAAACTGTTTCAAGGCGGCGGTGGTGATTACCGCAGCAATGAGTTAAGTGCTGAAAAGAGTGCTTGGACAAGTTCAGTCGCATTCGATAAAAATGGTTACCCTCACATTGCGTACACCTACTATATAAATAATCAAGATCAACGCTACCGTCTCGCATCATGGGATGGTAAGCAGTGGCATGATAGAGAAATTGCGTATGCGGGGAGCCGCTTATATGACCGCGAAGCGAGTTATACAGGCTTGGTGTCACTTGAGCCTAACAATCCGAATCATGTAGTTATCTCTACCAACGTTGATCCAAATACAGGTATAGCACTTGATATGCCTCACCAAATTTTTCGGGCAAACATTCAATTAAATGATGAGACAGATACGATTCATTGGGAACAATTAACGAATGACCCTCATAACGAAAACCTGCGCCCTATGATAGTAAATGGTAAAAACCATAATGTTATTTTGTGGCTACAAGGCCAATTTAATACTTATACTGATTATTATTTGGACGCTGTTGGGGTCTCTTTTTAATTAATCATAAAGTCATTAGTCAGCTTTACTTAGATGAGCTTTAGTATGTAAGACAAAGCAGCCTTATAATGAAAGGCTGCTTTATAAAAAATAGAGCTAGAACTAAAGGTGAATGGGCTAGAATTTTTTCTATTTAATTTGCTCGTAATACTTTGTCATAGTTAAAAAGAAGCGTCCCAAGGTCTTAGGTTGAGTGCTTAAGTTGGCACTGATCATAGTTTTTGTCGTTTCTAAAGTGATTAAAACCCTAGACTTTAACCGTGGCCAGTTCTAATAATTAAACTTGTCAACGGCTTACCTATTAACTGAGTTTAGCAATTAGAAGATGTAAGTTTTCTTTTAATTCATCGGCATTTTGCGTACTAAGCTGATTAAGAAGCGCAGCTTCTTCTTGCAAAGCAAGTGACTTAATTTTTTTCGCAACGACTTTCCCTTGCTCTGTAAGCTGCAATGAATCTTGATTTAATAGCGTCACTAAGCCTTTTTCGGCCATCCAATCAGTTGTTTCTCTAAGTGAGCTTTCTGGTTGCATGACCAAATCAATTAACGATTCGATTTTGATAGTAGGGGAGCTGACCATGCGAGATAGTATACGCCACTCTTCAGGTGTCACATCACAAGCTTGGCTTAGTTTGGTATATAAGTTTGTACTGAAACGTTGGTAGGTTTCTCTGAGTAGGTAAAGTAAGTAATCGTTTATAAAGTCGGAGTTTTCACCTTGTTTATCTTTTAAACGGGGCTGATTCATTTCAGGGTGAGGTGTTGAAATAGCATAACTGCCGCGAGCAAAAACGAGTGGCTCAGCACTGTCATTATAACGGTATTTTTTAACCTCACCGACTAGAATAAGGTGGTCACCTCCATCATATACTGCCCATGTTTTACATTCGAATTGAGCCGCAAAGTGTTCAAGAATCGGAGTATTGCCAAGTCCTGTTGTATAGGGGATATTGGCAAATTTATCGGCGCCTCTACTTGCAAAATTATTTGACGTTGCTACTTGCTCAGTACATAGCACGTTAACTGAGAAATAGGCTGAATTTTCAAAGGCGCTAAGGCTATTTGCCCCTTTATCAATACTCCATAAGATTAAGGGAGGATCCATTGACACAGAGTTAAAACTACTTGCTGTTACTCCAACGGGTTTACCCTCTGCATCTATTGTTGTGATGACCGTCACACCAGTAGGAAATTGAGAGAGTGCGCGACGAAAATCTTTAGCATCAAATTCTTTTGTAGTCATTGTCTTTACCTTCATTGTAAGTAGCATTCGTAAACTATGTGCGTTGTTTTTAATTTAACGTGTTAAGTAATTGTAAGGGATGCTAGTAATTATTGAAGATACTTTTCGTCGCTTTAATGGTACTTTTCATGAGTATGCAACATGAAATAAGTCGAAAGGAGGATTAGCTGTTATTTATTTTTTATGGCAGAGCTACGATACTGACCTGCTGTAACCTTCATGTTCTTACGGAAAAACCGCGCAAAATAAGCTGGATCTTTAAAGCCTAGCTGGTAGCCAATTTCGGTAATAGAGGCTGAGGAAAGTGACAGTAACCTACATGCTTCTTGTACTAATCTATCTGTGACTAATCGTTTTGATGGTCTACCAGATAAACGTCGGCAAATTTCATTTAATCGTGGCTCTGTTATGTTGATCATCGAAGCGTATTTAGTAAGTGTGTAATGTTCTTGATAATATTTTTCAATTAACTCATTAAAATGATGGAATATACGTATATCTTCTTTACGTGTTTTTTGCTGAGGCTGGCTTTGGTCAGATAAACGCATAACATTAATTAAAATAAGTTGTAAGATAGCACTAAACGCTAATTGATGCTCAATCCCTGTGTTTTTTCCCTCTCTTGCCATTAAAGTAAATAGTTGTAGTAAATCAGCAGCGTGTTCATTTTTTGCTGGAAAAAGAGCAATACACAGTGGTTTCGTAATAAAATTATTACTATCCCACCCCGTCGGTAGCATTGTTTGCATTAACTTCCAGACTAATTGTTGTTTGACGGTAATAACATGTCCTTTTGCAGATTTTTTGGTAATGAAAGCATGAGGGATAGTTGGAGGAGTTAAGAAAAGCATAGGTCCTTCAACTAGGTAATTAGTTTCATCTAAGTTAACACGGACAGTTCCATCTAATATTACGTGCAATTGGTAAAATCGGTCATGGTGATGAAATGGCATGTTCCGACCAAAAAACTCAGCTAAGTTTTCAAGACACTCATAGTGGATTTCAGCATCGATATAACGGGCATCGTAAACCTCGCCAATATTAATGTTAGGAATTAATCCTGTTGATAATTTTGATGCTTTATCATTACTTTCAAGGTGTTTCATTTTTATTTTACTTTTAAAAGAATAATGTGACTCGAGTTGTCTTTTTGTTTTTTAAAACTATTTATCTTGTCTTAAATAATGCTTTATATTTTATTTTCTAGTACTAAGGAATTGGTAAGCGTTCAGATTTTTTAACCTCTATCAAAAGTACAATAAAGGCTATGGAATATCCATTTATATATCAAGATGCATTATCAATAATCTTAACCTGTTAAATAAAATGGTGTTGCAGTAGCTTCATTTATATTTCTATACATGATTAGCTAAAAGTTACACACCTTAATTAAGAAGGTTAAGAATAATGAATAGACCTAATCCTATGCTTGATGAAGTGAAAAAAATACTACCGCAAATAGCTGCGAATGCAGTGCAAGCCGAGCAGGCTAGAAAAGTACCTGAGGAAAATATCCGACTCCTTAAATCAATCCAACTTCACCGCGCTTTTCAGCCAAAATATTATGGAGGCTTAGAGCTATCTCTACCCGAGGTGGCTGATTGTGTTGCTGCGCTTGCAGGTGCTTGTGGCGGTACTGCCTGGGCATTTAGTTTGCTCATCACGCATAGCCACCAAATGGCGATGTTTTCAAAACAAGCGCAAGATGAATTTTGGGCTGAAGATCCTGATGCAATTGCCTCTAGCTCTATTGCACCATTTGGAAAAATAGAAGAGTGTGAGGGCGGTATAATTTTCAATGGCGATATGCGTTGGAGTTCTGGGTGTGATCATGCTCAATGGGCCATTTTAGGCTTTTTACGACCTAACCCTGAGACAGGCGCAAAGGATTATTGTTTTGGTGTTGTACCTGCTAGTGATTATGAAATTGAAGATGATTGGTATTCAGCGGGAATGAAACCATCGGGAACGAAGACATTAAAAATCAAAGAAAATACTTTTATTCCTGAGCATAGAATTGAGAAAGCCAAAGCGATGATGACAGGTCACTCTGCTGGCTTTGGACTATACCCTGACAGTAAGATTTTTTACGCCCCTTACCGACCTTATTTTGCATCGGGGTTTGCTGCTATGGCAGTGGGGATTGCTGAGAGAATGTTGACGGTTTTTAAAGAAATGACGAAAAACCGCACACGTGCATATACACTTGCTAATAGCGGTAAAGAAATTCCTCCTATAATGCGATTAGCAGAGTCGACTCATCAAGTTGCGGCTGCCCGTGCATTTATGGAAAAAACATGGGACGAGCATAAAGTGCTTTCTGAACAAAAACAGTACCCAACGGAAGAAAGACTTGCGTATTGGCGTACAAATCAAGCATATGCGATAAAGATGTGTTGCGACGCTGTTAACCGATTATTTGAAGTGGCTGGTGGCTCAACGTGGATCCATGATAATGAAATTCAGCGCTTATGGCGTGATTGTAATATGACCGCAGCCCACGCTTATACAGATTATGATGTGTGTAAACAAATACTAGGCCGTTCTATTATGGGGATGGAACCCGATCCTACAATGGTTTAGGTGTTTTTTAGCCTGCTATTAGCAGGCTTTATTTTTCCTTCATTGAGCCTACTTTTCGTACACACTATGAGTCAGATTCTATTTTTAACCAGTCCGACTTTTATACTTATTATTTTTGGCTTTCTTACGGTGAGACTCACTTGGATGCCAAAGGAGTATATTAAAGCGTTGGCCTGGTTTATTGTAAACATAGCCTTACCCGCAGCTTTATTTAAAGCATTAAGCGCGCAACCCTTTCATGAGATTTTAAATGTTGACTACTTACTTGTATTTGGCTGTGGCTCTGTGTTTGCGTTTTTGCTTTTATTTAGTATTGCTAAATTACGTAATAAAACAACGACTGAAAGCGCACTTTTTGGATTAGGGGCAAGTGTATCAAATAGCCTAATGATAGGGTTTCCTATTATCATGCAACTATTTGGTGAGGAGGCTTTAATCCCTTTTGCATTAGCTTTGATAATCGAAAACTTGGTTATTTTACCGCTAACACTTACCTTAGCCCAGAGTGCTCAACATAAAGGCCAGTCTTTCTTTTCAGTGTTTAGTAAGTCACTCATTCAGTTAGTCAAAAATCCAATAATCATTGCAATTAGCCTAGGAGTACTGTGTGCTTCCACTGAGATTGAATCGCCACTTATTATCACTGAAGTTATTGATGTATTATCAAAAACAGTCGCTGGTATTTCGTTGTTTGCCATTGGCGGTATGCTTGTCGGGTTAGAAGTAAAAGGCATGTTCAAAGACATTAGTATTATCGTTATTGGTAAACTAATTATTCACCCATTATGCGTGTTTGCCTTTATATTTTTATTTCCTACGATGCCGCCACTCTATAAGCAAGTGGCAATAATCTTAGCTTGTATGCCAATGTTTAGTATTTATGCCGTTATTGGAATGAAGTATCAACTGGGTAAGCTTTGCTCTGCTGTATTACTGCCTACAACCGTCTGCTGTTTTATAACCATTAACGTGGTTATTTGGTTGGTTTCACATTTAAAATAAACTAGGTAGCTCTAAGGCAGACTGTAAAGTACTTTTGTGAGTTGGCTTTTGATTTAGAATCAAAAGCCAATGTTATAGCGTGATTAGGCGAGTCCGCCTAAACAGATATATTTCATTTCAGTATAGTCTTCAAGACCATACTTTGACCCCTCGCGACCATTACCGGATTCCTTCATGCCGCCAAACGGGATCATTTCTGAGCCTATGGCAGTTTCATTGATGCCAACCATGCCATATTCAATGTTTTTGGCCAGTCGCCATGCACGGGCAATATTGTTAGTAAATATATAAGAGGCTAAACCAAATTCAGTATTATTAGCCATGGTAATTGCATCTTGCTCACTTTCGAATTTAAAAATTGGTGCAACAGGTCCAAAAATCTCTTCTTTGAATATATTCATTACTGTATTTAGGTCAGTGAGAATAGTTGGTTCAAAATAACACTCGCCTAACGATGATTTTTTACCACCAAGCTTAACCTTTGCACCTTGCTTGATTGCTTGTTGCACTAAGGTGTAAACGTCATCTGCTGCTTTTTCTGACACTAAAGGTCCATGGCTTGTCTCTTCAGACAGGCCATTGCCAAGTTTGAATTGGCTGACTTTATTACTCAGGGCTTCTACAAATTGATCATAAATACCCTTTTGTACCATGATGCGATTCGCACAGATACACGTTTGCCCAGCGTTGCGAAACTTGGATGCAATTGTTGCTTCAACTGCTTTATCAATATCTGCATCGTCAAAGATAATTAAAGGCGCGTTACCGCCTAACTCCATAGATGTTCTTTTAACTGTATCGGCGCACTGTTTTATGAGTATTTTACCTACGGGGGTTGAACCAGTAAAAGTAAGTTTTCGCACCGTAGGGCTGTCGGTCAATACTTTGCCAAGTTCACGAGATGGACCAACAATGACATTAATAACACCGGCAGGAATTCCTGCTCGTTCTGCAAGCTCTGCCAATGCAAGTGCAGAAAGTGGGGTTTCTAAAGCAGGCTTGATGATTATTGTACAACCCGCTGCCAGTGCGGGGGCAGCTTTTCGAGTGATCATTGCATTTGGAAAATTCCAAGGTGTAATTGCAGCGACAACGCCTATGGGTTGTCGGATAATTAATCCCTGTCGATCTTGGCTAGGTAAATTTATTACATCGCCGTAAATACGTTTTGCTTCTTCAGCAAACCATTGAACATAAGAAGCGCCGTAGTCAATTTCATTGAGTGATTCAAGAAGTGGTTTGCCTTGTTCAAGAGTCATTATTATTGCTAAGTCATGTTTATTTGCAATGATTAGCTCAAACCATTTATTGATTAGTTCGAAGCGTGTTTTTACTGATGTATTCTTCCACTCTTGAAATGCGGTATCTGCGGCTGTTATGGCTGTTTCAGCATCTTGCTCATTGGCAAGACTCAATTGTGTAATTTCTTTTCCGGTGGCTGGATTGCTGACGGATGTCAGCTGTTTTGTATTGGTTAACCACTGACCATTTATATAACTACCTGACTTTAATAATGTACTATCATTTAGTTGAGTCATGTTTCTGTCTCTTCAAGTGTTTTGATAAGGTCATCTAGTAACTCGTAGAGTAATTCAAGTTTTCTAACGCCATACTTTTCTTCAATCTCAACGTATCTTTCTATAGATTTAGGGGCGACTTTTTCGAACAGCGCTTGGCCTAATTCAGTAAGATAAATTTTTGAACGGCGTTGATCACTATCGACTGTTTGACGTTGAATTAGTTTTTCTTTGACTAGATGATTAATAATGCGAGATAAGCTTGGCATAAGTAAGTAGCAGCGCTCTGCTAGCTCACTTATCTCTAAACCACTTTCATGCTCCAAAGCTCGAATAACACGCCATTGCTGTGGAGTTAACCCATGTGCTTTAAGTGACGGAATAAACTTTTTCATTACTGCTTCCCTTGTTTGCATAAGGGTCATAGGCAGTGAACGTTCGAAACTTCGGAGCTTTTTTGTCATAACTATACTTCTTCGTCTTTAACACCATTAACTAAGGTGCCCACACCTTCAACATTTATCTCAACGTTATCACCTGGTGCTAAGTATCGAGGTGGCTCAAAGCGTGCCCCCGCACCATTTGGTGTGCCTGTAGCTATTACATCACCTGGCTTGAGATGAAAGAATTTTGAAAAGTAGCTAATGATATATTTAAAAGGAAACATCATACTCGCAGTTGTATCATTTTGTCTAACCTCACCATTGACTTTGGTGGTTATACGCATATTTTCGAACTGCTCGGCGGTGAATTCATCGGCAGTTACCATCCAAGGACCTATGGAGCCAGAATGAATAAAGTTTTTTCCTTGTGTGACATTAAATTTAGCATGACGAACCCAGTCGCGTAATGTACCTTCGTTCATAATGCTCAGCCCTGCAATATGTTCGTATGCATCTTCTTCTGCGATACGGCGTCCTTCTTTGCCAATAATAATGACAATTTCTCCTTCATAATCAAGTTTGTGTGACTCTGGTGGTCTAATTAAAGGTTGATTGTGACCAGTAAATGAGTCTGGGGTTCGAATAAATAAGCTTGGGTATTTAGGTTCTTCAGAACCATCTTTATACTCAGCATTTCTGTTGGCGTAGTTAACACCTACACAGGCTATTTTCCCGGGGTTACTGATAGGAGGCAAAAATTCAATGTGATCAATTTGATAATCTTCTTCAAGCGTGGCTGCTAATTTTTTCATCGCCTCTAGCTTATCTTCCTGTAGCACTTGCAAAAGACTACTACCTATTAGCTTGCCTAAGTCAATCACGCCTCTGTCGGTGATGACTCCCCAAGATTCTTTGCCAGCATGGCTAAATGTTAAGAATCGCATATTTAGTTTATCCTATTGGTTTTATTTAATTTAAAGTGTATGAGTTGCAATCTCATCGTCTCTTTGTAGTTAAGCTATTTTTATTGGCTATGATGGTTGTAGGCTCACAAAAAGTGAGCCCAGAGTGGTTACCATTGGTAACTTGCAGTTACTCCAAACCATTGAGGTGGAGCGAACATGGCTGTAGAGCCTTCAGCACCAAAATCTAAGTTGTAGACTCTATACTCTTCATCGGTAAGGTTTTTAACCCATGCTGATACACGCCAGTCATCCATGGTGTAAGTAACAGAAGCATTTAAAACAGCATAAGCGTCTTCTTTTGAGGCGCGAGAGTTGTGGCTCTCAAGGTATTGATCACCATAAGCGACACCATCAAGTTGCAGTGCTAACTCATTGCCACCTACTTCAAATGCCTTACGAATTAAAAAGTTAAAGCTATAATTTGGTGCACTAACAAATTCAGCATCACGGGTGACGCCAGCTATTGCTGTGTTGACATCTGATACATCAGAATCAATGACAGCAAGACCAAAAATAAAGTCCCATGAGTTTCCAGGGGCTAAAAAGAGCTCTATTTCGCCACCCTTTGAGCTTGCATCTTTGTTAGCCACGCTTGGGCCAAAATCGATAAAGGAAAAAGATTGATAATCTTCATAGTCATAGTAGTAAGTGCTGGCATTGAGTCGGGCTTTATTATCCCAAAAGGCTGTTTTAAAGCCGACTTCATAGGAGTGTAGGGTTTCTTCGTCGTGACGTAAGTCTCTGAGAAAAACAGTTCCTGGTGCAACATTTTTGTTAGGTGACCAATTTCCGCCTTTGATACCGCGATTATATGAGGCAAATAATAAGGTTTCTGAACTGAGCTTATAATCAAGCTGAATACGGGCCGCATAGTCACCATAATCAATTTCACTGTAGCTTTCATCTAAACCTGGCTCGGCATTTAACGTGGCTTTTAAATCAGTGATGTTGCCACCAAATAATTCAGTATTAGCAGCTAGTTGTTCGGGAGTTAAAGTCGCATTGAAATACTCTGTTGTTAGGTCAAATTTCTTGTCATCTTGCGACCAACGTAGCCCTGTGGTTAGTAATAAATCGTCGGTAAGGTCAAACTCTAGTTGAGCGAATACAGACCAGTTTTTCGATTCTTGTTTAACAAATAAATTTTGCCCTGATGCGCCATCGTTAGTATCAGGATTTCCATCATCAAATACCCCTGAGCCTGATGTGATAGAGTGTAAGTCTAAGTCCATATCCAGTATGTACACCCCAGCCTGCCAGCGAAATAGATCTTCATCCCGAGAAAAACGTAGCTCTTGTGAAAATTGAGTAAAAGGCTTTACATTATTTCTGAAATTGATGCCGTCAACATCTAAGCCATCACCATCTTCAAAGTAATCTTTGTCCATGGTTGTGTAATTGGTAATTGAGTTTAATTGGATTCCGTTGTCGAGATACCACATTAACTCAGCTGTGGTGCTTAATACTTTACGTTCAAAATAACCTCGACGGTTATTTGCATGTTCGAATGGTTTGCCTGTAAGCGGTGAATCATAATTAATGTCTAAACCAAGACCTGTTTCAGGATCGCCCGCTGTATCTAAGAAAATATAACCGCCCGTGGCAACATCATTATCTCTGCTGTACTTTACCGTCAGATCTAATATTGCATCATCTGACAAATCAAACTGAAACGTGCCACGCAGTGCATAGCTGTCTAATCCCTGCAAATCCCGTGTAGAATCGTTGGGGCTGCCTATTTCACCATCGGTTAGACGGTATAAAGGACCTGGCCCCTTTGTTGACTCAATGTAACCATCACTTTTTTCAGTTCGAGCTGCAAATCTGTATCGCGCTGTATCAGAGAATGAACCACCCACGGCACCCTCTAACGTTCTTTTGTTGTATTCAGAGTAAGAAGCTTCAACATAACCATTAAAATCAATATCTGATGCACGACGACTTATAAAATGAATTAATCCACCTGTTGCATTACGACCAAAAAGGGTGCCTTGTGGGCCCCTAAGTACTTCAACTCTTTGTACATCAAATAGTTGTCCGCTGACCGCATTCATACTGGCAACATATACATTGTCGTTATATACCGCGACAGGGGCTTCTAAGTTATCTGAAAAGTTGTTTTGTGAGATACCTCGTAAGTTGAATGTTGTTAAAGTGGGAGACCAAGCTGTCATTTGCAAAGCTGGGATCTGCTGAGTTATTTCAGTTGTGTTTGTTAAGCCCAACGCTTTTACCGTCTCTCCTGAATAGGCAGATACAGATACACCAACGTCTTGCATTCGTTGCGAGCGTTTATTTGCGCTCACTTTAATGACTTCGATAACAGATTTATTTTCTTGGGTTTCGGCTTGAACCTGAAAAGTATTTATCATTAGCTGAGCAATAAGAACAGGTAAGCACGCTCGTTTAAATGACTTATTAGCTGTTTTTTTGTTAAGTCGGTTTTTCATTTTCATAATTATTCCTTCCTAAGTTTACATATTTAGCCAATGTGTGAGTTGACGATTTCTTTTGTTACGTATGAAATCTTTCATAAATATAGTTAACGCGTTATGTATATTAGGCAGGAAATTAATTAACATGCAAACTATTTATTGTGTGGTTTTTCATCAATTAAATAAGGCTCTCTTAACAGTATTTATCTTTTCAATGAGAGCTTTTATTATTTAATGCGTTGTTTTTAATTGTCTTTTTGTTTGTTTTTGGTTTTGCTTTTATAAAGTTAGCCAGAAATAAATCAAACCTTATTGATGGAAAAGTAAAAATAAAATAATGAAAAACTACAGTTTCTATTTTTTGGCTTGTTCGCTAACTATAAGATTCGTTACACACTGACTGGATGCTTCGTGACTAACGAATAGTAATTTTAAATCTGTTCCTATTTTCTTTTAATTTATTGTTTTTATTTAACTTTATAGGTTTGCATCTATCGTTGCCAATTGCTCGAAATTAGTATGGATCGTTGATGAAAAGCCATGGTTGATTATTTTTTGTTTAGTTTTATGCTTGACAATAGTTATTTTTAGTATTTAACATGTTAATCAATTGAGCGGTTTGAAGATTACGCATAACATAAAATATTTGGAGCTTGTATGTCGGATTTTGAACAAAACCTTAGTAGGGCAGAAAGTTATTTAGCGCGATTTAAAAATGCGCCAGTTGGGCATTTTATTGCTGGAGATTTTTATACAAATAAAGAAACATTTACCAACACAACTCCAATTGATAATACGGCCATTGGTGAAGTATCAAAGGGATCGCTTGATGATATGGATAGGGCATGTAATGCGGCAGAAAAGGCGTTTGCAAAGTGGCGTGATATGCCTAGCAGTAAACGTAAAGAAATTCTGCATCACTTCGCTGACAAGATTGAAGAGCGAGCAGATGAAATCGCTTTAATTGAGTCGGTTGATTGTGGTCAACCTATCCGCTTTATGAAACAAGCTGCGATCCGAGGGGCTGCTAATTTCCGATTTTTTGCAGATAAAGCAGAAGAAGCGGCAAATGGCTTATCACTCCATCAAGAGCAACATACTAACTACACAGTACGCACACCAATTGGCCCAGTCGGTATTATAACGCCGTGGAACACCCCGTTTATGCTAGCCACATGGAAAATTGCACCTGCATTGGCGGCAGGCTGCACCATTGTTCACAAACCTGCCGAGTTAACACCGTTAAGTGCAATGTTGTTAGCTGAAATAGCCAAAGACGCAGGATTTCCTGATGGTGTTTGGAATACTGTTAATGGATTCGGTGAGACCGTGGGTAAACGTCTTACTGAGCACCCAGCAATTAAAGCAATAGCTTTGGTTGGTGACTCTGCGACAGGTCGACACATAATGAGACAGGGTGCCGAAACCCTAAAAAGGGTGCATTTTGAATTGGGAGGAAAAAATCCAGTCATTGTATTTGATGATGCTGATTTTGAGCGAGCGTTAGATGCAGTGGTATTTATGATTTACAGCTTAAATGGACAGCGTTGTACATCCTCAAGTCGTTTAATTATTCAAAATGGCATAAAAGATAAGTTTTTAAAGGCGTTATCTCAACGTGTTCGTAATCTTAGAGTTGGGCACCCTCTGGATCCTAGTACTGAAGTAGGGCCATTAGTGCATACAAGTCACTTTAAAAAAGTTATGAGCTACATGGACATAGCAAAGCAAGATGGCGCCACTGTAGAAGTTGGTGGTGCTCGTTGCGAAGACCTTGGTAATGGTAACTATGTTACTCCCACCTTATTTACAAACGCCAATAATCATATGCGGATTGCGCGTGAAGAAATTTTTGGCCCTGTACTTACTGCGATCAGTTTCGATACTGAAGAACAAGCAATCTCCATTTCGAATGACACCGATTATGGTTTGTCTGGTTATATCTGGACTGAAAACACAGGTAGAGCGATGCGCATGGCTAAGTATGTCGAAGCAGGTATGTTGTGGGTTAACTCTGAAAATAATCGTAATTTACCTTCCCCATTTGGTGGAATGAAGTCTTCAGGTATCGGTCGTGATGGTGGCGATTGGAGTTTTGATTTCTATATGGAAACAAAAAATGTCTGTATTGCCCATGGTACTCATAAAGTGCCTGTACTTGGCGCGAACTAATAAATGAATTTAGGAGAAAACAATGGGTAAACTCGCTCTTGCAGCCAAAATAACGCATGTGCCATCTATGTATTTATCGGAGCTAGATGGTGAACATAAAGGGTGTCGTGAAGCAGCGATTAATGGTCATAAAGAGATCTCTCGTCGATGTCGTGAACTAGGCGTTGATACTATTATCGTTTTTGATACTCACTGGTTAGTTAATTCAGGCTATCACATTAATAACGCACCTCATTTTGAGGGAGTGTATACCAGCAATGAATTACCTCATTTTATAAAAAACCTGCCTTATTGTTATGAAGGAAATGTTGCTTTAGGCGAGTTAATCGCTAAGGCTGCTACTGATGCGGGGGTGCCGACTAGAGCTCACTCAGATACTACGTTGGGTATTGAGTATGGCACATTGGTGCCGATGCGATACATGAATGAAGACAAGCATTTCAAAGTTGTCTCTATATCAGCTATGTGTCAGGTACATGACTTAGAGCAAAGTGCCAAGCTTGGTGCGGCACTTAGACAAGCGATTGAGAAAGATTATACAGGCACAGTTGCTGTCTTGGCATCGGGTTCATTATCACACCGTTTTGCACAAAATGGTGTTTCAGAGCAATACCTTCACAAAGTATGGTCTCCGCTATTAGAAAATACTGATCATCGTGTAGTTGAAATGTGGGAGCAAGGTGAATGGCCTGAGTTTGTTGAAATGCTTCCTGAGTATGCCTTGAAGTGTCATGGTGAAGGCTTTATGCACGATACTGCCATGTTACTTGGCATGCTTGGTTGGGATAACTACCAAGGCAAAGTAGAAGTGATTACTCCCTATTTTGGCAGCTCTGGTACGGGTCAAATTAATGCCATTTTTCCTGTTGAATAGTGGGAGATGTTCAATGCCACATTTTATTTTAGAACATGCAGCAAATCTATCAAACGAGTTACTTGATCTAGATAACTTGTTTGAAAACTTAGTTGAAGAAGCGGTTGCTACTGGACTTTTCCCTTTAGCAGGAATTCGTTGTCGAGCGCATTGTTGCGAACATTTTCGGATAGCAGACGGAACTAAGAGCTTTTCTTTTGTGCACTTAAATGTCCGTATCGGTGCGGGACGTAGCGAAGCGCAAAAGGAGCATGCAGCAAAAAAACTATTTAATGTTTTAAAGCTCCACTTAGCAGAAGTTTATGAGCAGCAAGGATTAGCCATTTCATTTGAGCTAACTGAGCTACCAACCCATAAGTTTAATCACAATAACCTTCGAGAATACATAGCCAGTTAAGCGTTAATACGAGGATTTCTAGGCATGCTCAATAAGCAAATTATAGAACAAGCAGCAACAGCACACTTTCAGGCTGAAATGACCAGCGCGCCTTGCCAGCCATTATCTGTTCAATACCCAGAAATGACATTGGAAGATGGTTACGCTATCCAAAAATTATGGGTAGATAAAAAAGTAGCGCAAGGTCAAAAAGTTATCGGTTATAAAATTGGTTATACCTCCAGAGCAATGCAAAAGGCACTTAATATAAATGAGCCTGACTTTGGTGTTTTGCTTGATAGCATGGCATTTAATGATGGAGCGCAGATTGATGTTTCGAAGTTTTGTGATCCGCGCATAGAGGTTGAGCTCGCATTTATCTTAAAAGATCGTCTTGAAGGTGAAAATATCACTATTTTTGATGTACTCAATGCAACTGATTATGTCATTCCAGCCCTTGAATTAATTGATGCCAGAACATTTCGAACAGACCCTCAAACAGGCTACACCCGTAAAGTTGTTGATACCGTTGCAGATAATGCAGGAAATGCGGCAATTATTATGGGAGGCCGTCCGATTAAACCGTTGGATCTTGATTTACGTTGGTGCGGAGGAATTTTGAATATTAACGGGGTAATAGAAGAAACAGGTTTGGCAGCAGCTGTTCTTAATCACCCTGCTAATGGCATTTGTTGGGTTGCAAAACGATTTGCTCCGCATGGGATTGCACTTGAGCCTGGGCAAATCATTTTGTCTGGTTCGTTCACAGCTCCAGTTGCCGTGAAAGCGGGTGACACCGTCAATGCTGATTATGGTTCGTTGGGCACAATTTCTTGCCATTTTATATAAGGAAAAACCCATGAAAAAATTACCTGTGAATCAGTTTAAAAAGAATCTTTACTCTCATAAAGCTCAGTATGGTTTGTGGATGGGTCTGCCAGACTCGACCTGTGCTGAAATATCTGCAGGTGCTGGGTTTGACTGGCTGCTCATTGATGCTGAACATGCTCCTTATGATTTACGCGGGGTTCAGAGTCATCTACAAGCAATCGCACCTTATGATGTGTCAGTTTTAGTGAGACCTGCTGAGGGGTCTACAGCATCTATTAAGCAATTATTAGATATTGGTGCACAAACATTATTGATACCTATGGTTAATTCAGCTGAACAGGCTGAGCAGTTAGTCAGAGATTGTTTATATCCACCGCAAGGAATTCGTGGGTTAGGTACCTCCATGGCACGAGCTGCTCATTGGAATGGCATTCCTAATTATTTAAAAGAAGCAAACAAAGAAATCTGTTTAATAGTGCAAGTCGAAACTCAGCAAGCTATTGATAACTTAGAAGAGATTGTTGCAGTTGAAGGCGTTCATGGGGTGTTTATTGGGCCTTCAGATCTGTCTGCTTCTATGGGGTATATAGGTCAGCCTGACCACCCAAAGGTTATTGACACAGTTGAGCATGCAATCGCTACGATTTTAAAGGCGGGTAAAGCGGCTGGTGTTTTGGCTGTCGATGAAAAGCTTGCAAAAGCCTATAGCCAAAAAGGGGCAAATTTTATTGGAGTGGGAGTTGATGCAAGCTTGCTAGCAGCATCTGCTCGTAATTTAGCTGCGCAATTTTGTAGTGACAAAACACGACAGGAGGTCATTGCCGGCTATTAAAAAATACATTACCTATGCATAACGATTATTGAATGCACGAAAATTTTAACTATTTAGTAGGGTCTTAGTAACAAAATAGATTTATATCACAGCTATTTTCTTTGGTTTTTAGAAATTCAAAAACAATTGTAGTCAAACAATTAAAACGGCTTTACTACTTTAGATAAGGACGGAGATAGAATAATGAACAACAATGACAACCCAATGAATAATAACACTTTTTTTAATGTAGTAAATCCTGCAACGGGTGAAACGTTAAATACATGCCCCAATACTAATCAAACACAGTTAAATGAAATAGTTAGAGATGCAAACGAGGCGTTCAAGCGTTGGTCTTTAACTCCTGATGAAACGCGTGTAGATGCGCTGAATCAGATGGCTGACTTAATTGAAAAGCACGCTGACGAATTAGCAAGATTATTGACAGAAGAGCAAGGAAAGCCACTAAAAGGGCTAGGCTCTGAGTTTGAAGTTCAAGCCTGTATTGGCTGGCTACGTGCAACAGCCATGATGAAATTAGAACACAAAGAACTGACAGACAGTAATAATAAGGCAGCCTTATTGATAAGAAAACCTGTTGGGGTGGTTGCGTCTATTACGCCATGGAATTGGCCGTTAATGATTGCAATTTGGCACATAGCACCAGCTATTCGTGTTGGATGTACCGCTATTATTAAGCCTGCAAACCTAACGCCATTGAGTACTGTGTTGTTGGTTAATATTCTTCAAAAGGCACTCCCTAAAGGTGTTTTAAGTGTCGTGACCGGCGCTGCTGGCCATACATTACCCTCTCACCCAGATGTTCATAAAGTGGTTTTTACAGGCTCAACTCCTGTTGGCAAAGTCGTGATGAAAAATGCCTCTGAAACCCTCAAAAAGCTGACCCTTGAACTAGGTGGTAACGATGCAGGCATTGTTTTACCTGATGTTAATGTCAAAGACATCGCAGAAGGAATTTTTTGGGGAGCATTTATTAATAATGGGCAAACCTGTGCCGCACTAAAGCGTTTGTATGTTCACGAAGATATTTATGAACAAGTATGTGATGCGGTAACAGAAATAGCAAAAACAATGCCTATGGGCAATGGCCTTGATGAAGCTAACTTATTCGGCCCTGTACAAAATAAGGCGCAGTTACTTTACGTTAGCGAACTTGTTGATGATGCGAAGGCTGCCGGAGCTAGGGTCCTTTGCGGTGGTGAACGTCTTGCAGGTAATGGCTACTTTTACCCGTTAACGGTTATTGCCGATGCTAAAGATGGTATGCGTTTAGTTGATGAAGAACAGTTTGGTCCTGTTCTGCCGATCATTAAATACAAAAATATTGAAGATGCTGTTAGCAGTGCTAATAGCTCCGAAATGGGGTTAGGGGGCTCGGTATGGAGTAGCGATATTGAAAAAGCAAAATTAATCGCTGCACAAATAGAAAGTGGCAGTGTTTGGATAAACGGTCATGGTCAAGTTGATCCACATATCCCTTTTGGAGGTGTAAAGGCTTCAGGATTTGGAGTGGAGTTTGGTTTAGAAGGCTTACATGAATACACCACAACCCAGTCACTGCATCTGCCTAAATAAAATTTCACTGGCTCAATTCACTGTGCAGTAAATGTATTAATCGAAACATTTATTGAATGATATTTGTAATTCAATATTGCCAAGTATGGAGAAACGTATGACAGATTACTCAAAGAATTTTTGGCACCCTATGTTACACCCGAATGAAGCGAAGGCACGAGAACCAATTCATATTGTAAGTGGCGACGGCGAATATATAACAGACGATAAAGGCCATAAGCTACTCGATGGAGTTGCTGGGCTTTGGTGTGTCAATGTGGGTCATAATCGCCCAGAAATGAAAAAAGCGATTATGAAGCAGTTAGATGAGCTCGAATATTTTCAACTATTTGATGGTATTTCTCATCCTAGAGCAACAGAGCTTGCCGAAAAGTTAGTCAATATGACTGAACCAGAAAATATGAAGCGTGCTTTTTTTACTTCTGGTGGCTCTGACTCTGTTGAAACAGCACTAAAGTTAGCGCGACAGTTTCATATTATTAATGGTGAACCTGAGCGTAAAAAATTTATCTCGCTAAAAAATGGCTATCATGGTGTTCACTTTGGAGGAGCATCTGTTAATGGCATCAATGTGTTTCGCCGCAATTATGAGCCACTGTTAGGTGGGGTCATTCACTTGGATACACCTTGGTTATATCGTAACCCTTGGGGCTGCGAAAATCCTGAACAATTGGCGCAATTGTGTATCGATCAATTAGAGCAAGAGATTCTTCATCAAATGCCAGACACGATTGCAGCGTTTATCGCGGAGCCTATTTTAGGTGCTGGTGGTGTGATTGTCCCTCCAGAAGCTTACTGGCCTGGTGTGCGTAAAATCTGTGACAAGTACGGCATTCTATTAATTGCGGATGAGGTTGTTACAGGCTTTGGCCGATCTGGATGTATGTTTGGAAGTCGTGGTTGGGGTGTTGCACCAGATATGATGTGCCTTGCAAAAGGCTTATCCTCTGGTTATATCCCACTCGGAGCTGTGATGATAAATGAGCGAATGGAAAAAGCGTGGGATAATAATGCTGACTTCAATGGGGTTATTATGACAGGCCTTACCTATTCTGGACACCCTGTTGCATGCGCCGCGGGTATTGAAGCATTAAACATAGTTGAACGAGAAAACCTTCCAGAAAATGCCAAGATCCAAGGCGAATACTTACTGAATGCATTACAGCCCATGGTTAAAAAGTTTAAGTCAGTTGGCGAGATCAGAGGTAAGGGATTAATGATTGCGATTGATTTAGTGGTAAATAAAATTACCAAAGAGCCAGTAGATCCTATGAGTGGCTTTGCTAATGCCATTGCGGCTGCCGCGCGTGCTGCGGGGGCATTGGTTCGGCCTGTAGGCACAAAAATTATCTTATCACCCCCATTAACATATCAAAAAAAGCACTGCGATGAGTTGATAAAAGCGCTTGATATTGCGTTTTCAGAAGTTGATGTGTAGCGCTTCTTGCCGTTCATTTTGAGCGGCACTTTGTATACATAAATCGCTTTGATCACTAACCAAATTCAAAAATAAAAACTTAATAAAGTGAGGTGATTGTATGTCTTATTCAAAGACAGTCCAAGTCGGGGAGAGCTTTTGGGGAAGCCGCTCCACTGTTATTGATGTAAATTCAATAAAGTCTATTCTTGCCATACTGTTAATTGGTGTTATTGGCCCTTGTATGTTTATTGTTCAGCCTGCTTATGTTCAAGGGTTAGTTGAATATATGAGCTACACAGATGAGCAAGCAGGGCTTATTACCTCGGCTGAGATGTTTGGTGTAGCCTTAACCGCCATAACGAGTAATTTTGTTTTTAATCGTTTTAACTGGCGTATACAGCTCATTGTATTTTTAGTTATAGCCAGTTTGGGTAATGTTTTCTCCCTTATGATGCAAGACGCTAGTTCATTAATGATCATGCGTTTTATCACAGGGCTAGGGTCAGGTGGTGTAATGGTATTTTCATTTACCATGATGGGGATCACCAGACGCTCAGATCGTAATTTGGGGTATATGCTTGTTGCTATCTTGAGTTATGGGGCGATTGGCTTGCTAGCTATGCCGACAGCACTTAGTTGGGTCGGTATGGAAGGGATCTTGGTATTTTTTAGTGTGTTTTGTTTTAGTGGGTTATTTTTTATTAAATATTTACCTTGCTCTCACCAAGCGCACGAAGCAAGCGAAGAAAAGACAAAATATTACAGTCGGTTGACTAAATTTCTCACACTGTGTGGAGTGTTGGTCTACAACGTAGCCATTGGGTTAGTGTGGGTTTATATGTTTTTATTAGGTGTTGAAGCTGGCATACCTGAGCAAACCGTGGCTAATGGATTAACGGTTTCTCAGTTTTGTGGGGTGCTAGGGGCATTTATGGCTGTTCTTTTTGAAAGCCGTTATGGTCGCCAATTACCACTAACTATTGGCATTCTAGGAGGTGGTGCAGGTATTGGGTTACTTTTAGGCTCGCCACCTGCGCTCACTTTTATCATAGGGGTGTGCATTTTTAATGGTTTATGGAATCTTACAGTTCCTTATTTAATGGCTTTTCTCGCTGATTTTGATAGCAAAGGGCAAGTTGTGAATACAGGAGTATCATTACAGTTTGTAGGTTACGCGATTGGGCCTGCATTGGCCGCTGCAGTATTTGAAACAGGTGGATATGATCTAATTAATGGTATTGCTATTGTTTTATTTATTCTCTCCATGCTGCTTCTTTATCCTGGTTTACGTAAACAGTCATTAATTAAATGAACCGATAGTCGATATCTATGTGTGAGTTCAGATGGACTTTGAACTTACTTTTTACTTAACCCGTTATGTTTTTTGTTTCGAAGCTTTACCTTTTCTAGTTGTTGATATTTATCATTTTTTTAATCTTTAAATGTTCGAGAACTCAGTTTTCATTCAAAATCATTGTTTTACTTACCCTGCTATTCTTATGGTTTTGCTTTTGTTGATGAAGTGAATTCTTATTAATTTATTTCAATATTATCATTATCTTAAATTTTATTTTGTTGATGCTATTTTGTACTGTTGACAGGATGGTTAATGATTATTATATTTAACGCGTTAAATATAATAAGCGCGTACTCTGATGTCTCTCGCGATGATGTTTATAAGATTTAAGAAGCAATAGTTGTATCTGATAGTTTTAAAATAGCTTCGAGTTATTAATTAACCATTTTGTAAATGTTTTAACTGTTATTAGGTCGATCTTATTTTATTTATTTTTTTTCAATCAAAAGCAAACCAGTTTATAGGTGTCGTTATGTCAGAAAATACTAAGATCGATTTCATTTACCTCTCTGAACCAGACATGATTAAGGCGGGTGTGACCAATATGCCTTTATGTGTCAATACCATGGAAGAGATGTTCAAGCTTTTATATCGAGGCGATTATCGAATGGCTGGTCCAAATAGTGATTCGCACGGCGCCATGATTACCTTTCCTGAGCATTCTGAGTTTTCAACCATGCCTAAACCAACAGCAGACAGACGCTTAATGGCAATGCCTGCATATTTAGGAGGTGGGTTTCAAACATCTGGGGTGAAATGGTACAGCTCAAATATTGCAAATCGCGATAAGGGTTTACCGAGGTCAATTCTGATGATGATTCTCAATGATATTGAGACAGGGGCGCCACTAGCTTATATGTCAGCGAATTTATTGTCAGCTTATCGTACTGGCGCTATCCCTGGTGTTGGTGCCAAATACCTTGCTCGTAAAGACGCTAAAGTCATTGGCCTATTGGGTCCTGGGGTTATGGGGAAAACAACGGTTTCTGCATTTATAGCCGCATGTCCAAAGGTTGACACTATCAAAGTGAAAGGCCGTGGCAAAGCAAATTTAGATCGTTTTATCGCTTGGGTTAAAGAGACATTTCCACAAATAACGACAATTCAATCGGTGGATAGTATTGAGGCTGTTGTGCGTGATTCTGATTTAGTTACTTTTTGTAATTCTGGAGAGGTGGGCGATCCAACGACATACCCCATCGTTAAGCATGAATGGGTTAAACCCGGTGCCTTCTTAGCGATGCCAGCAAGTTGCTGTTTAGATGAAGAGATGGAACATACAAAGGTACGTAAAGTGCTTGATAATACAGGATTGTATGAGGCTTGGTATGAAGAAGTACCAAAGCCTGCTCATAAGGTAATCCCGCTGGTTGGAGTTCGTTGTATGGACTTAGTTGCTGAAGGCAAATTGACTATGAACGATCTAGAAGACCTCGGGAAAATTGTGTGTGGTGAGGCGCCTGCTCGCCAAGATGATGATGAAATTATTATGCTCTCAGTAGGTGGAATGCCTGTTGAAGATGTTGCTTGGGCAACAGTGGTTTACCGGAATGCATTGGCACAAGGGATTGGTGTGAAATTGAATCTTTGGGACCAGCCAGAGCTTCGTTAGTGACTTAGTACAGCAAGATTATCTTTTTATTCATGCAATTAGTAAATAATAGGAACAAAAAATGACACAAATCATCAAGGTTAAAACAGGCTCAAAATTTGAAGAAATTGCCAGCTATTCACGTGTGGTTGCTGTAGATAACTGGATTTTTGTATCAAATAGTGCTGGTCGTAATCCTGATACTCAAGAGATCCCTGAAGATGTGATCGAGCAAACTGAACAAGTTTTTAAAAATATTGAACGAGCACTTGCGTCAGTTGATGCAACGCTTGCTGATGTCATTGCATCGCGAGTATTCATTCAAGACCCTGCACACATACATGATGTAATGACCTTCATAGGCACAAAGTTTAAAGGTATCGATCCCGTGTCGACAGCGACTTGTCCACCTTTAGGCTCAACGAGCTATAAAGTTGAAATTGAAGTAACGGCTTACCGAGGCGCTTCTAAGGCTGATGTTAAACAGATTCTAATAAGTTAACGATAAGCATAGACAATGGCTGATTAAGTTTATCAGTATTTTGTAGGAAATATACATGAGTAAACAGGTTGAATTTTTAGATACGCAGACTCAGCTTCCTCCGTCGGCAGATGTGGTTATTGTGGGAGCAGGAATTGTGGGAGTGACAGCAGCATTGTCACTTGCAGAGCGAGGTATTTCTGTTGTATTGGTTGAAAAAGGCCATATTGGTTGTGAACAATCGTCAAGAAATTTAGGCTGGATCCGTAAAACTAGCCGACACTCAAATGATGTGCCTTTAGCATTAGCCGCAGATAAGTTGTGGGCCGAAATGGCCACTCGAGTTGGTCGAGATGTAGGTTATCAGCAAGCTGGTATCTTGTTTTTATCAAAGACGCGTGAGCAGCTAGTAATGCATCAACGTTGGCTAGAATCCGTTGCTTCTTTATCATTAGACTCAAAAATACTCACGCCATCTGATATAGAAAAATTAGTTCCTGGTGGCCAGAATAACTGGCTTGGGGGTCTTTATACTCCTTCGGATGGTTATGCTGAACCGACAATTGCAGTAGCGGCCATTGCAAAAGCAGCGATGAAAAAAGGCGCTATTTTTATTCAACATTGTGCGCTTCGAACATTAATTAGAAAGAATGGCCAAGTGGTAGGGGTACATACTGAAAAAGGGGATATTAAATGTCAGCAGGTACTTTTAGCAGGCGGGGCTTGGTCTAGACGATTTTTAGGCAATTTGGGTGTCTCATTGCCAACATTACCTTTAATTTGTTCTGTTTTAAGGACAAAACCAATGGAAGGGCCTACAAATATAGCAGTGGGCGGGCCCGATTTCTCATTCAGGAAGCACTCAGGCGGCGGTTTTATTATTACTCAACGAGGTAAGTTAGATGCCCCTATTACCTTAGATCATCTTTTAATTGGTCATAAATATCTTGAACAGCTTCGAGGGCAAGCAAGTTTTTTGAAAGTGGGTTTAGGTAAGTATTTTTTTGAAGACTTGAGATTATCGCGCAAGTGGAAAGCGAAGAGCGCTTCACCGTTTGAAAAAGTACGAGTAAATGACCCTCAGGCAAATACACTTTTAAACCAGCAAGCATTAGATAATTTAGCTAAAGCGTGGCCTGTCTTTAAAAATGCAGAGATTGAAGAAGCTTGGGCTGGGGTGATTGATGTCACGCCTGATTCAGTCCCTGTTATTGATAAAATTGATACTATTCCTGGTCTAACTGTGGCGACCGCTTTTTCAGGACATGGTTTTGGTACAGGACCTGCTGCAGGTCAATTAGCTGCAGACCTTATTGCAAACGTAACACCTATTATTGATCCCACGCCTTATCGATTTGAGCGATTTTTACAATAGATTGACTTTTGAGCAGTCTAAGAAAGATCCATAAGTAAATTTCGCTCACTAAACATAGTTAAGTGCAAAGGGACAATGATTGATGTATTTTTGCAATGTAACTGGGCAGTCAGCTAGGCTTTTTTAACGAACTTAGCTGTCACCATCATTTCACCGACACCATCAACTTTACAGTCGAGTTCGTGATCTTTTTTATCAAGCACTCGGCGGATTAACGCTTTGGTGCCGATTTTAATGACTTGTGAACTGCCTTTGATTTTTAAGTCTTTTGCAACGGTTACTTTGTCGCCATCAGCCAACAGCGTGCCGTTAGCGTCTTTTACATTGATAATGTCATCTTCATTGACCGTATCAGGATTCCATTCATGGGCGCACTCTGGGCAGATAAGATTATTTTGTTCCGGATAAACATATTCCGAATTACATTGTGGACAGGGAGGATAAGACATACACTTCACTCTTAATCATTTGATTCTTTGTAGTTTAACCGTTTTGGCAAAAGGATTCGATTGTTTGCTCATTTATGAGCGTTGATTTTTATTAAATTGATGAGTTTTGTCTAAGTTAATGTGATACAGCTTTATGAAAGGGAAATATAATAATGATACGATTTTTAGCTGCTTTGTTAGTGTTATTTTCAAGTATGGCTTATGCAACGGATGCTCCTCACCGAGGAGACATTACCACCGATGAGTTACTTAAAGATTACCCTGCATTTAATAAAGAGTATGAGAGCTTTTCGCCAAGCAAAGAAGAGCTTGTAAAAATTAAAGCACTGCAAGGTAAGCAAGTATTGGTATTTTTGGGCACTTGGTGTCATGACTCAAAACGAGAAGTACCGCGCTTTTTAAAATTACTCAATGCTGCAAAGGTACAGTTAGATTCGCTGCGTTTAGTGGCGGTAGGCTATGATAAACGCGATCCCAATGGTCTGGCTAAGCAATACGATGTACGTTATACGCCTACCATCATTGTCAGCGATGACGAAAAAGAGCTTGTGCGTATGATTGAGAAACCAAAGCAAAGTATTGCTGCTGATCTCACAATACAGGATCAAACTTTATAAACTCCTCAATCGGTAAAGGCATTGATACTAAATACCCTTGCACATAATCAATGCGTTTATCGCTGACCAGCTCCCACTGCTCTGAACTCTCAACCCCTTCAGCGGTGATAGTCAGATTTAGTTGATGGGCTAAGTCACTCATGGTCTGTAAAAATAAACCATCGCGTGGGTTTTCAACGCAGTTACAAATAAAGGCGCGGTCTATTTTTACATTATCTAATGGGAATTGCTGAATCGAAGCGAGTGATGAGTAGCCAGTGCCAAAGTCATCAAGTGATAAGTCAAATCCAACGGCCTTGAGTTCATGCATTAAACTAATAGCATACTGTGTATTTTGAAATAGCGCTGATTCGGTAATTTCTAAATTAATTTTTTGTGTAGCAGGAAACAGCTGCGCTTTTTCACTTGTTAGTCGATTAACAAGGTGCGCATCTGAAAATTGTTTACGTGATAAGTTGATCGACATTTTTACATGGATATTGTTCGCCACAAGGCTGTGGCAATCTTTTGCGACTCTTGCGACAATCCAGCGCGAAAGGAGGTTAATTAGCTCAGATTGCTCAGCAATGGCGATAAACTCCTGTGGGGATACAAAACCTCGTACAGGATGTTGCCAGCGAATAAGTGCCTCGCAGCCTATCAGTTTTCCATCTTTTGTATTTACAATAGGTTGATACACCATACTAAGTTGTTTATCGGTTGAAAGTGCATGCCTTAAGTCACTTTCTAAATCACTTTGTGCGATTAGTTTGTCTTTAAGAGACTGACTATAAATGGTGTAGGCTTTTTTCTGTCGGTGGCATTCATTCATGGCAATTAATGTTGTGTTAATTTGCTCTGCTGCATCTAAATTCTGTAAGTGCGGATAGCCTATGCCAACATAAAAATGATAAAAATGAGCTGTACCTGCTGTTTCAATCAGCCCCGCGACACGGTGTTGTAGTTCATCGATGAGAGTTGCAAGTTCTTCGTCAAAAATTCCCTCTTTTAGCAAGAGCATAAAGCAGCCTAGTTTAATATGAGAGCAGAATGCTTGGTGTTGCTCTGCAAACTCAATTAAGCGATTGGCTAAGGCTTTTTGTAGTTCATTTGACGCCTTATATCCGTACATGTCTTCAATTTGCCTGTAGCCTTTAATTTCTAGGCAAATTAGAGTTAAACCCGAGTTATATTGGTTTTTAGAGCATAGGCTGGTGATATATTTTTCGCTGTAGTGGCGGTTTGCTAATCCCGTTATGGGATCAAAATGAGCTTGTTGATATAGTTCATGCTGTTTTTGCTTTTCAGCACTAATATCTTCTACTGTTCCCACCAAGGTTTTTGTTTTGTTATTCCACTCAGCATACTCATGAAACCAGCGTTGTTCACCATTGATTTTTATTGTGTACTCAAGCTCACTGGGGCTGGCTGGTTTTGCGTTTATAAAATTAAGAAATGCATTTTTATAGGCACTATCGATTTGGTCACATACTTGTTGAATTGGCTGCTTAGGTGACTTCGTTTTAAATAATTTAGTCGCTTGTGCAGAAAGGTGTCTCGATTCACTGTAAGGTGAAATGTGCCAACTGCCTACACCACTCAGTGTTTGGGCCTGTTTTAAGGCTAATGCTTGCTCAGAAAGCTCATTGGTTCGTTTTGTTAGCAATGACTCTAAGTTTTTTTCATGTTCGCGCAGGCGCAAAGTGATGCTAATTAAGTAACTAATTAAAGACGAAAAAGCTAAAACAATGAATGTTAAAATACCTATCTCAGCATACGCACGATACGCAAATTCATCTTTTATCCCTACAATCCATAATTGATTTTTGACAGGTAGTGAACGTGTTTCCCATTTAGTATTATTAAACGCATGCTCTCCTAATAAAGGAATATAGTTACCATCGTTGTTTTGCCACACCTCGATAATATGGGAGTGGGATACATGTTTTAATTTTATTTTATTAATAAACTCAGGAAAGCGAAGCACTACAATGCTGAATCCCCAGAAAGAGCCTTTGTTGAATATAGGTAAGCGGGCAACTAATCCAGCCCCCCCTTGAGAAAGTTGCTTTGGGCCATCAAGCTGCATTTGCTCTGTTTGAATTGCTTTTTCTAGTGAGGGTCTTATTGAAGGGACAGCAAACAAATCACTGTTAATGACTCCTTCGTGTGTAACAAGCGGATAACTGTAAGTAATAACGCCATTTGGGGCGAGTTGGATGGTTTGACTACCGTCACTATGTTTTAGAATATGCTTGGCGAGCGTTTCAAACTGTGTCTTTGTGTAGCTGGCATCACGCATCGCATCTCTAATTAAATAAGGACCGAGCAAGGCTGTTTCTAGGTTTGTTTTTAAATAGTTTGTATAACTATCAAGAACAGACTCTTGTTCAATATGATGCATTGTTTGTCTATCGAGATAAACTTTAAACGCAATAATCGAAAATAAGCAAAAAGTCAGAATGAAAGAGATCACACTTAGTGAAGATTTGTTATTATTTCGCAAAGAGTTCGTATTCCCGATTAATAATGCAATTTAAGTATTGAGCAGGTTTTTAAAAATACTAGTTTAGGGTTGTTTTATTGTCTAGTTAGTAGACATAAAATAGGGCGTTATTGCAGTTAAAAGTACAAATATTTGTACCGAGAAACAGTAACTTGAAATTTAGAAGTGTAAAAGCAATGTACCAAAGTGTTATTAAAGCCATAGATAAAGCGAATGCTGCAGACCCTAATAAAGTGACTGTAGATGGGAAACCCTATGGCAAAGAGAGCCTGTACGCTACGCGTATGAGTGAGATGTTGCAGCGTTTTAATCCATCGGCAGATGAATTGATGTGTATCGCAGCTCACGGACAACACATTGAACGTTGGCGCTCTCCTCGAAGTGACTTTCCATTAGGAAAACAAGGCTACTATCAATGGCGTACTGCTTTATATGATTTTCATGCTGAACGTGTTACAACGTTAATGCAACAGGCAGGCTATTCGTCAGATGAATGCGAGCGTGTCTATGCGGCAGTCGCTAAAAAGAATATAAAACGTAACCCCGACAGCCAACTCATTGAAGATATCGCAAGTCTTGTGTTTATTGAACATTACATGCTTGATTTTGCAAGTAGCAAGCCTGATTACGATGAGCAAAAATGGCTGGGCATTATTCGTAAAACATGGCAAAAAATGTCAAACGAAGCACATGAATTTGTACTCGCTGGTAACATCAGCTTACCTGAGCCGCTTAAACCGCTAATTACAAAAGCGCTAAATTAATTGTAAAACAAGGATGTAAAATGTATTGCCCGCGAACAAAAGTAGCGCTTGAAGAAACAACTATTGGTGATATTAAGGTTTATTTATCCCCAACTGGCGGTGTGTTTTTTGATAATCGACAAATCTTTCATTTCAGCGACCCAAGGTTAAAGCCCGCACAAGTGCTGGTGGCTCATTTACAAACACTGCCACCTGAGTCAATTGATTTAAATAAGCGGATTCATTGTCCTAAGTGCCCTGATGTTGTCATGATGCGACGCTTTTTTACGCCGCTTAGAGTGGTTGAAATTGATGAGTGTCCGAACTGCGCTGCAATTTGGCTAGATAATGGGGAACTTGAAAAAATTCATGAGAATCACCTAACCCCAAAAGAGCGTGAAATGCTGCGCATCGACATGGCAAATAACAATGGCTATATTCAAGTTAAAATCCCAAAACGTCGTCATCATATTCATGTAGAAAAGTCTGCTGCCGATGAAAACTCGAACCTACAAAAGCTCGCAGAGCTTGCGTATTTGTCTTTGTTGAATGAGTGATTACTTGTATAACCTCGGTAGTTAAACTTTAGGAAATTCATTGTCCAAAGAGCAGGGGTTTTTAAGCGTAATTACTTAAAAATGGTAATTTAAATCTCTACTAGACAAATGAGGGTGCCCTCGATTGCGCGAACATAGGCATAGTGTTGAGCATCTTTTTTGGTTGGTGGGCATAAAGGCTCTGCCCCTGCGAGCACCGCTTTATCGTAGCTTTCAACTAAGTTCTTACAACTAAAACGTAGCTCAAAGCCAAGCGCAGGTTGCTTTGGATGGGCGCGAATGTAGCCTTGTTTAAAATAAGATTGGGCATATGGGTGAGTGGCAAATGCTAGTTTTACCGTGCCCGTTACGAGCTCGCCATACTCTGCATCATCACTGATATGATTGGTATTTAAAGCAAATGCTTGATAGTAAAAGTCGAGTACTTCTTCTACGTTATCGACGTAAATAACCTGACTTATAAACTCCATTTGTACACTCTAAGTGATTATAGATTCTTTAAATAAAGCATACTTTTTACGATTTTGCAGAGATAAAAAAACCTTGTAAGTGTTAATTACAAGGTTTTCATCTTAATAGATACCGTCGTTAAGATTTATTACGGTTTTCTTTTGCAAAGGCACGTATTTTACGTTTTTGCGATAGCGTTACTTTATTGGTACGGCCTGCGTATGGGTTATCGCCTTCTCTGAATTCAATTTTGATTGGCGTGCCCATAATACCTAATGCTTTACGATAGTAATTCATTAGGTAGCGCTTGTAGCTGTCTGGTAAGTCATGCACTTGGTTACCATGAATAACGATACGTGGCGGGTTATAACCACCGGCATGTGCATACTTAAGTTTAACACGACGACCACGAACGAGTGGCGGCTGGTGGTCTGCTTGTGCCATATCCATGATACGACGTAGCATCGCTGTGCTGATACGCTTAGTTGCTGACTCATACGCTTCGTCCACTGACTCAAACAAGTGACCAACACCGGTACCATGTAGCGCAGATATAAAGTGTAAACGAGCGAAGTCAATAAAACCTAAACGGCGGTCAAGTTCTGATTTAATACGCTCTTTCACGTAATCGTCAAGGCCATCCCATTTGTTTACCGCAACAACCAACGAGCGGCCCGCATTAAGAGCAAAGCCAAGTAAGCTTAAGTCTTGATCAGAAATACCTTCGCGCGCATCAACTACTAACAATACAACGTTAGCATCTTCAATTGCTTTAAGGGTTTTGATCACTGAGAACTTTTCAACTACATCGCTTACTTTCTTGCGCTTACGAACACCGGCGGTATCGATTAAGATGTACTCTTTATCGTTACGGGTCATCGGAATGTAGATAGAGTCGCGTGTTGTACCTGGCATATCGTAAACAATAACACGTTCTTCACCCAAGATACGGTTTGTTAGTGTTGACTTACCTACGTTAGGACGACCAATAATAGCGAGCTTTACAGGCTTATCGGCAAAGGCTTGCGCATTGTCTTCGCCTTCTTCATCTTCACTGTAAAGATCAACGAGTTCGTCATCGCTTTCTTCAAGCTCTTCTGTTTCACCTGCCAGTTCAGCGATCACAGGTTGTAGAGTTGTTTCAAGTAGTTGTGTGATGCCACGGCCGTGAGCCGCCGCAATATGATGAATATCACCTAAGCTTAATTGGAAAAACTCTGCACAGTAGGAGTCTGCATCAATACCATCTACCTTATTGGCAACAACAAAGCATTTTTTTTGCTGTTTACGCAAGTGATTAGCAATTGCTTGGTCTGCGGCAGTCATACCCGCGCGGGCATCAACTAAAAATAAGACGATATCAGCCTCTTCAATCGCAAGTAGCGACTGCTCAGCCATTTCAGTTTCGATACCATGTTCTGAGCCGTCGATACCGCCCGTGTCTACCACGATAAATTCATAGCCATCGTAATCAGCTTGGCCATATTTTCTATCTCGTGTTAAGCCAGGAAAGTCGGCAACGAGGGCGTCACGAGTACGTGTTAAACGGTTAAATAATGTGGATTTGCCCACATTGGGTCGCCCAACAAGAGCGATCACGGGAAGCATAAACTACCTCTTAAAAAAACAACAAAAGGCTTCGCTAAGCGAAGCCTTATAAAAAGTACAAGTAATATTAATAAGTTAGTCTGGAATTTTGACCGCGCTAACTTCACCATCTCGGGTGTATAAAATTAATTTGTCACCAGCAACAACAGGCTCAACGAAGAAACCTGAGCTGTCAAAGTCTTCACGAGAAACAAGCTCACCTGTTTCTTTATTTAGCCAATGTAGGTTACCTTCTTGGTCGCCAAGGGCTATATAATTTCCTGCAATGGTTGGTCCTGTAAGGTACCAACCGCGCAGTGCTGGCTGACTCCAACGTTCAATGCCTGATGATTTATCTAAAGCATAAATTACGCCATCGCTATCGACAACGTAAATGTGTTGGCTATCCATAGATAAGTCACGATAGCTGCTGTACTCTCGTTTCCAGACAACATTACCAGAACGAATATCAACAGCTGCTAAGTTACCATTATAGGCGATAGCGTAAGCATATGGGCCACTAATTAATGCTTGTGTATCAACATCAACAAGACGCTCGAATTCAGAAGCCCCTTTTGGCGTTGCAATTTCAGCACTCCATGCAGAGTAGCCATTTTCTGAAATAAGCACGCTTAATCGGCCCGTTTCAAGGCCAAGTAGAACGCCACCATTTGCAACGGTTGGAGAGCTTTGCCCGCGTAACGTAAGAGGGGGTACTTCTTGTTCAAAGCGCCAACGCTCTTCACCGGTATCTGGGTGAACAGCTAATAGTTTACCTGAGCCTAAGTTAACGAACACCAGACCATCACCGGCGGCTGGTTTAGACAGCACTTCACCAGGCATGGTTTTACGCCAGGCAATTTCACCTGTTTCGCGATCAAGCGCGGTTAAGTAGCCGTGCTCAGAGCCAACAAAAATTTTGCCGTATGCTTGTAAAATACCGCCTGAAAGCTTCGCGCTTTCTGTACTTTCCCATGGCCAAAATGCTGGGTTTTCACGTACGTCTGTTTGCCATAGTGTATCGCCGTTTTCAAGCGATAGGGCTTCAACTTCACCTTCACGGTTCGCTACATACACAACATCATTATACACTGCAGGTGTCAGGCGAGAAAAGTAATGCTCTACACCATCACCGATTGATTCTTGCCAAATGATGTCTGTTTCAAATTGATTAACGATTTCTGGCAGCACTAATTCTTCTTCGTCATCACTTGACGAACACCCTGTTAGGGTTGCAATACACAGAGCAAGTGTAGCCGCTGTTAACTTCTTCATCTTAACCCCTTACGCCGCTGGGCTAGTTTGTGCTAAGTCATCAAGTTTAATTTGTAATAAAGGGTTATTCTCAAGACCCCCTTTGTCAGCAGCTGCTTGATACTGTGTACGTGCCTGAGCCTTATCACCTTGCGCAGAAAAAATATCACCTTTAAGTTCAGCGACAGTTGCTGCAAATGATTCAGGTAACTGCGAGTTTAAAGTAGCCAGCGCTTGGTCATATTGTTTTTGGGCAATATGAACACGTGCAAGACGTGTTGCAGCCGTTGCTTTTAACTCAGGGTTTTTCTCATTCGTGATGATCCAGTTAAGCTTTTCGCTTGCTGCATCAAGATCATTTTTTTCTACCGCTTCTTTTGCTGCAACAAATGCTGTTAGAGTACTATAACTTGATTCGCTATTCTCATTGATAAACGTATCTGCTTTGTCTAACACTGCGCCGCTATCAACAAGTTTAGTGAAAGAGTCTGATGCTGTTTCAGCTGTTGTGATTTGGTTTTGGTTATACGCTTTCCAACCGTATAAACCACCTAAACCAGCAACAATACCAATAGCTAGTGCGACACCATTTTCACGGAAAAAGCGTTTAATCGCTTCTGCTTGTTGTTCTTCTGTTGAATAAATATCCATGCTTACCTCTGTTGCTCACTGGGCCTATATAAGCGCAGCAAGTAGCGTCTTCGCTTCTTCTAATTTTAGGGTGACTTGTTCTTTACGCTCTCGTAAGTACTTAATAGTCACAACGCCTTGTTCTAATTCATCTTCGCCGATAATTACCGCGACTAATGCATCGCTCTTATCTGCACGTTTTAATTGCTTTTTAAAGTTGCCGCCGCCAGCGTGCACCATCACACGTAAGCCCGCAACATCTTTACGTAATTGAGCGGCAATAAGCGGTGCTTGAATACTGGCTTTATCGCCCATGGCTGCCAAATATACATCAGCACTACGGCGAATGTCACCAACGGATTCTAACGCTTGAAGTAACAGTACTAAGCGCTCAAGACCCATTGCAAAACCAACCGCTGGCGTGGCTTTACCACCAAGTTGTTCAACTAGGCCATCATAACGGCCACCCGCACAAACCGTTCCTTGTGCGCCTAGGCTATCTGTCACCCACTCAAAAACGGTGCGGTTGTAGTAGTCAAGGCCGCGCACGAGCTTTTCATTTACCGTGTATTCGACGCCTGCGGCGTCTAAACGTTCACATAAATTTTCAAAATGTTCTTTTGATTCAGCGTCTAAGTGCTCAGATAGCTTAGGAGCATCTGTTAAAATAGCTTGTACATCAGGGTTTTTACTATCTAGAACGCGTAATGGGTTAGTGTGCATACGACGCTTTGAGTCTTCATCGAGCACATCGACATGTTGCTCTAAGTAAGCTACAAGTGCATCACGGTATTCAGCACGCGCTTCGTTAGAACCTAGTGAGTTAAGCTCAAGACGAACGTGCTCGCTGATACCAAATTCTTTCCATAATTGAGCTGTTAGCAAAATAACTTCTGCATCGATATCAGCAGTGGCGATGCCGAATGTTTCTAAGCCAAATTGGTGGAATTGACGGTAACGGCCTTTTTGTGGACGCTCGTGACGAAACATCGGGCCCATGTACCATAAACGTTGTTCTTGGTTGTACAGTAAACCATTTTGATTACCTGCACGCACACATACCGCAGTCCCTTCAGGGCGAAGAGTTAGGTTATCACCATTTCGGTCAGCAAAGGTGTACATTTCCTTTTCAACGATATCGGTTACTTCACCGATTGAACGCTTAAAAAGATCGGTCGACTCAACAATAGGAAAACGAATTTCTTGATAACCAAACGATGAAACTGTTTCACGTAAAATGTCTTCTACTTTCTGCCAAATTTGCGTATCGCCTGGCAGACAATCGTTCATACCACGCACTGCCTGAATTTGTTTTGCCACTGATAAATCCTAAATACTGTACTTGCGCAAAAATGTTCTGCGCATCAAGAAAACTGAAAAATTGACCCGTTATTATACCGTTTGGACGGTAAAGGTAAACGGCAAACCCAAGGGTTTGCCGACTATATGCTAATTATTCTACTATTTTGATGTCGATTGGCGTTTCTTTTTCTTTTTTAGCGATAAAGTCACGCACATACCCTTCAAGTTGCTCAACAATGTTGTCGTTATCGATACGTGCTTTTTGACGCTCACCGTTGATGTATAAACCTGAACGGCGATTTGCGCCTGCAAGACCAATATCGCTAACAAGTGCTTCGCCTGGGCCATTTACCACACAGCCAATAACTGACACTGACATGGGTTCAACAACGTCTTCTAAACGTTCTTCGAGCTGGTTCATGGTACTTACCACATCAAACTCTTGGCGTGAGCAGCTAGGGCAGGCAATGAAGTTAATGCCGCGTGAGCGAATGCGCAGTGATTTTAAAATATCAAAACCCACTTTAATTTCTTGCACGGGATCTGCAGCAAGGGAAACGCGTAATGTATCACCAATGCCTTCGGCAAGTAGCATTCCTAAACCAACGGCTGACTTAACAGAGCCAGAACGCATACCGCCTGCTTCAGTGATACCTAGGTGCAACGGTTGGTCAATTTCTTTCGCAAGTAATCGATACGCACCCACAGCTAAAAATACATCAGATGCTTTAACCGACACTTTAAATTGATCAAAGTCTAAACGTTGTAGAATTTCAACATGACGCATTGCTGATTCAAGCAAGGCTTCTGGTGTTGGTTCACCGTACTTTTCTTGTAAGTCACGCTCTAATGAGCCGCCATTTACACCAATACGAATTGGAATATTATGCTCGCGCGCAGAATCAACGACAGCACGAATACGCTCTTCGCTACCAATATTACCAGGATTGATACGTAAACAGTCAGCGCCATATTGTGCTACTTTTAGCGCAATTCGGTAGTCAAAATGAATATCCGTCACAAGTGGAATAGTCACTTGCTCTTTAATGCTTTTAAACGCTTCAGCAGCATCCATCGTTGGGACTGAAACACGAACAATATCGGCGCCTGCATCTTGAATAGCTTGGATTTGCGCCACAGTGGCATCAACATCAAGCGTATCAGTATTTGTCATTGACTGAACAGCAATCGGGGCGCCGTCACCAATCGGAACATTACCTACATTGATACGTGTCGATTTTCTGCGTTTAATGGGAGATTCTGAAAACATTGTGGTTACTCTGATAACGGTAAAGTAAATTTAGCTAATCGATTTTTGGCAAAGTGCGAGGTGTCGATAGCTTCACCTTGGAAAGTAATATCAACAACTTGATGCTTGCCTAACACAATATTAAAAGGCTGTGCGCCAGTTACTGTCATCACATAGCCTGCCTTTTTTACACCAAAGGCTACACGATCGCCATTGCCGTCATGTATTTCGACCCAGCTATCTTCATTGAAGTTCATTACAATGGTGCTATGTTCAGGGTCATTTTTTTTCGTTTTTTCAATTGCGGTAGACACCGTAGGTTTTGACGGTTCCACAGTTTGTGTCGCAGGTGTTTCATCTAACGATGTGTTTTGCGGCTCAGATAAACCAGTTGTTTGCTCTGTATTCTGAACAGCTGCTGTCGTCTCTTCAGTCGGCCTCGCAGGCTCATTTTTTTCAAGCTGATTTGGCATGGCTGCATTCACTGGCTCTTCTAAGTTTGGTGCGCTATTTTGCCACCACCAAAATACGGATGAGCCAATGACTATTGCTAAAATAAAATAGCTGAATAGCATTAATCGACTGTCGTGCGCTTCTTTTTCTGTGCGACGAGAAAAGCTTTGCATGTTGGACTTTTTAGTTGGTTCAACATGTTCTGGTAAGAGAGTGAGAATCTCTTGGCAGTCTAGTTTTAGCTCTCGGCAATAGCTTTTTACATAGCCTTTAACAAAAGTAGCAGGGCCAAGAAGTGTGTGCTCGTCATTTTCTAAACGTTGTAATTGTAACACTGATAATTTCAATGCACCTGCAAGCTGCTCAAGGCTCATTCCCGCTTTTTCGCGGTGCTGTTTTAGTACTTGGCCGAGCGTTTCTTGCGGTTGTTCTGTATTTTTTTCTTCATTCATAATGCGTATGAGTCAGGGTCTACCAATAAGAGTCTATGTCCAGGTTCGAGGGCAACATCTGGACTTAATTTGTTCCAGCGCATTAATTGATCGATCAACACGCTGTGCTCAGTGGCAATGCCAAAAAGGGTATCACCGGTATTTATGTTGTGATAAATGTGCGGATCATTTAAATAGATTTTTGTGCCGTTTTGCACACGATCCGATTCCTTTAAGCCATTCCACTGCAAAATTTTTTGTAGTTTAACATTGTATCGCACCGAAATGCTAAACAGGTTTTCGCCGTTTTGAATAATATGATAGGGGATATTCAGCGCAGGTACACTTGGGTTCAGCATCGGTAAGTTTGTATGCTCGTTCGTTACACTAAAGTGCGTTTGGGTGGTGTTTTGAGTCTCTTTTGAGTTTGCGCTAAACACGCTTTCATCTTTTTCTGCTTCGTAAAAAACAACCGTGCTCGCGTCATTACTTTTCGCTTGAGATTGCGCTGTTGTTTGCTGCTTGGTGGCAGGTTTTTTTGGCGCACCAAACGAGACAATAGTAATATCGTCACTCTGTGTTGCAACGGGAGCTGCTGCTGTGGTGCTAGGTGAAGTTGTTACTTCAGTTGGCTCTTCTATTGTTGTTTTTTGGTTTACTGAATTATCGGTTGGCGTATTTTGAACAACCGCACTTTCAGCTTTTACAGCTGATGGTTGCGCTGCTGGTGCTGCTACTTTTGCTGCTATCACTTGTGGTTGCGAAGTTTTTGGCGGTGCTTTTTTCTTCACAATGCGTATTTTGGGTTGATCTTTACTGACAGCAAAGGTGTTGTTTGAGACCTGTAGCTCTTTGAGCTGTGATTGACGATACTTTTCGCGCAAAATTTCAAATTCAGTGCGTTTTAGTTGCTCCGATGAAATTGCTTTGGCCTCAGTTGAACCTGGGTACGTTTGTAAAATAATCCCTGCGGTGGTTTGGGCTTTTTCTATATGTCCCATGCGTTGCTGAATTAAATAACTTAGCATGAGCGCGCGTGGTGTCACTCTGCCGGTCGCTTCATATTTTTCGACGACCTCTTGTGCCTTATGCAAGTCGCTTTTTGCATAATATAAACCAGCAAGGCTGATCAGCGAAGAAGGGCGTTGTGAACTATGACTCAGGGCCGATTTTAAGTATTTTTCTGCATTTTCAAAGTCATCAAATTCAATAGCACACAAGGCTAAGTTTTCATAACTTTCTGCTACTCGAATGTAGCTCGGAATTGAAATAGCTTTAAGCAGTTCTTCGGCTGCGCGGTCATATTCACCAATACCGCACAAAAACACACCATAGTTATTTAATGTATTAGGATCATTAGGGTCAATGCGTAATGCTTGTTGATAAGCTTTGTCTGCAAGTTCAGGTTCATCAACCTGTTGATAATAATAAGCAAGAGAGTAATGAACTTCAGGGAGCTCAGGAGCAAAATCAGCAGCACGTTCTAGGTTATATTTTGCTTGCGAGTTATTGCCAGTTTTTAAATACTGTAGAGCAAGTGCTATACGTGTGCGTGCCGCACCTGTGTTGTTGATTTTGTTCTCTACAACCGGTTTGTTACTGCCGTTATAGCTGTTTTCTGTGACACATCCTGTTAATGCTAAAGTACTAACAGTTATGGCAAGTAAAGATCGCATTACCTAATCTCTTGTTTGATTCCGTATGCCTATCTTACCGAAAAGCCTTTGTGTTGCATCTATTATTTTAAAAATAACAGGCTTGCTACAAAGGCTTATCTTTTATTTTCGTGTTTATGCTTGGTGAATGTTCACCGAAATTGCATTGTCTTCACGCATTTTCTTTTTCGCTAGGCGTTTGGTGCGGTCAACAACATCACCTACTAACTGACCACATGCTGCATCAATATCATCACCGCGAGTACGACGAACAATACAGGTAATACCTGCAGCTTGTAATACTTTAGAGAAACGGTCTATGCGGCTATTGCTCGAACGGCCATATTCATTACCTGGGAATGGGTTAAATGGAATCAGGTTTACTTTCGATGGTGTGCCTTTGAGTGTTTTAACCAACTCGTGCGCTTGATCTGTGCTGTCGTTGACACCTTGCAGCATGACGTACTCAATTGTCACGTCTTTGTTTGCTTTAGAGCCATCAATATAACGACGACACGCCGCTAAAAACTCTTCAATTGGGTACTTTTTATTAATTGGTACAAGTACATCACGCAGCTCATTGTTTGGCGCATGGAGTGAAATAGCGAGTGCGACGTCGATCTTCTCTTTTAATAAATCAAGCGCAGGCACCACACCTGATGTACTTAATGTTACACGGCGTTTTGACAGGCCAAAACCCCAATCATCCATCATCAGTTCCATCGCTGGCACAACGTTTTTAAGATTAAGCAATGGCTCACCCATGCCCATCATTACAACGTTAGTTACAGGGCGTTTAGTACTGTCGCCATCTAAACCGATGTCTTTGGCGACACGCCAAACTTGACCAATGATTTCAGACACCGCTAAGTTACGGTTGAAGCCTTGTTGTGCTGTTGAGCAGAATGTACATTCAAGCGCACAACCAACTTGTGATGAAACACATAAAGTTGCACGATCTTTTTCTGGGATCCACACAGCTTCAACTTCTTGGCCGCCTTGTAGCAAAAGAGCATATTTGATGGTGCCATCACTTGCTACTTGTTTAACTGAGATCTCAGGAGCGACAATTTCACACTCAGCTTTAAGCTTCTCTTTCAGCTTTTTGTTGACGTTCGTCATGTCGTCAAAATTGTCTACACCAAAATGATAAATCCATTTCATCACCTGATCGCCACGAAATGGCTTTTCACCGAACGATACAAATAGCTCGCGCATTGCATCTCGGTTTAAATCTAATAAGTTAATCTTTTTTTCAGTGGCCATGAAACAACCTCAATCAGTGACGGTGATGGTATTAATAATTTGGGTGCGCGATTGTATATTATTTAATCGCTTTAGTCATTAGCTAAACAGATTTATAACAGGCTTAGCTAATGACTAAAAAAGGGCCCGAAAGCCCTTTTTCTTCTGCATCACAGACTTAGCTGTGAACTCGAAATTAACGAGTACGTGGGCAGATTTCTTCGTCAGCGAAGAAGTATGCGATTTCA
>Ga0213832_1000342_pt1 | contig 42506 bp, 40 predicted proteins | sample SWATP13_FD_161660 | JGI IMG/M metagenome (GOLD analysis project Ga0213832, IMG submission 161660) | Coastal seawater microbial communities from Marineland, Florida, United States - SWA TP1 #3 | ecosystem: Environmental > Aquatic > Marine > Coastal | place: USA: Florida | collected 2016-08-06 | reverse complement strand
GAAAACGGTATCGAAACTTTAGATCACTATACCCAAACTAAATCGATTTATGTGGGTATGAGCAATATAGAGAGTCCATTTTAATGAGTACACAGAACTATGATTACATCATAGTCGGTGCTGGCTCAGCAGGCTGCGTGTTGGCAAACCGACTATCAGCAGACCCTTCCAATAAGGTGTTATTACTTGAAACGGGCGGTAGCGATAAAAGCATTTTTATAAAGATGCCTACTGCGCTATCAATCCCAATGAATACCGACAAATATGCATGGCAATTTCATACCGAGCCAGAGCCATATTTAGATAACCGTCAAATGCACTGCCCACGAGGCAAGGTATTAGGTGGCTCATCATCGATTAACGGCATGGTGTATGTACGTGGTCATGCCAAAGATTTTGATGAGTGGCAGCAACACGGTGCTAATGGTTGGGACTATCAAGCATGCTTACCGTATTTTAAACGTGCTGAATCATTCTATTTAGGTGGTAACAACTACCGTGGCGATAATGGCCCATTAGGGGTTAATAACGGTAATGAAATGGCTAACCCGCTTTATAAAGCCTTTATCAAAGCGGGCCAACAAGCAGGTTATGCGCAGACTGATGACTACAATGCAGCCCAGCAAGAAGGCTTTGGGCCAATGCATATGACTGTTAAAGATGGTGTAAGAAGCTCTGCCAGTCGTGAATATTTAGACCCAGTTAAGTCACGTAAAAACTTAACACTAGTCACCGGTGCCTTAGCTGAAAAAGTTCTGCTGGAAGGCAAAAAAGCCGTGGGTGTAGAGTATTCAGTATCTGGCTCTAAGCAGCAAGCACTTGCAGCAAAAGACGTTATTTTAAGTGCGGGTCCAATTGGGTCACCGCATATTCTGCAATTATCAGGTATTGGTGATAAAGACATTCTGAGTGAAGCGGGTGTTGAGGTTAAACATCACTTACCAGGTGTTGGCCAAAACTTACAAGATCACTTGGAATTTTATTTCCAATATAAATGTAAGCAACCCATTACTTTAAACGGCAAGTTAGGTCTTGTTTCAAAAGGACTCATTGGTGCGCGTTGGTTATTAAACCGCTCAGGTTTAGGGGCAACGAATCACTTTGAATCATGTGCATTTATTCGCTCAAAACCGGGCGTTGAATGGCCTGATATTCAGTATCACTTTTTACCAGCAGCAATTCGTTATGACGGTAAAAGTGCCTTTGATGGCCATGGTTTCCAAGTGCATGTTGGGCATAACAAACCGAAAAGCCGTGGTGCCGTGACAATTAAGTCGGCGGATCCACTGGTTGCGCCTAAGATCCAATTTAACTACTTACAGCATCAAGATGATATTGAAGGCTTTAGAGCTTGCGTTCGCTTAACTCGTGAGATTATTGAACAAAGTGCGTTTGATGAGTATCGCGATGGTGAAATTCAACCAGGTAAAGATGTTCAAAGCGATGAAGAAATCGATGCCTTTGTTCGTCAAGCGGTTGAGAGTGCTTACCATCCGTCTTGTTCGTGCAAGATGGGTGAAGACGAGATGGCCGTGGTTAACTCGCAAACTCAAGTACACGGTATTGAGGGGTTACGGGTGGTGGATTCATCTATCTTCCCAACCGTTCCAAACGGTAATTTAAATGCGCCAACTATTATGGTGGCAGAAAAAGCGGCTGACCACATTTTAGGTAAGCCTGTGTTATCGGCATCAACTGCAGATGTTGCTATGGAAAAACAATGGCAATCAACGCAGCGTAGTTCGGAGATCTAATAAGGCCACCCGCAGTATCGGCTGTGGGGCTTGCAGTGGCGCGCATCACGAGTTGTTTGTGATGCGTTAATGCGAGGAATAAAACTGGAGAAACAATGAAGTATTACTACTTATTTTGGGGGGGTAACTATGACCTTTTGGCTTAGTGCTGGCATCATTTTTACCCTGTTAGCAATTGCGGTTATTTTATTTAAATGGGGTAGGGTAAGGTGTGTTGGCGTCACACCGGTTAGAACGTTTACGTTCATTGCAATTTTATTTACATCGGGCCTAGACGTTGGCTTGATTATGTTTCCACTGACAGAGTTTGCAGGTTATGCAGACATAAAAGCAAGCCCAGAGTATGCGTTTGCCAATCCATTAGCCATTGAGTTTGGTTATTGGGGCTTCTTGATCTGGGGATTTTATTTCCTTACGTGCTTTTATTTCTGTGTAATAGAACCCAAAGTAAAGTTCTTTGAAATTGCTTGGGTAAAACTAATTAATAACATTGTTATTATTGGTACATGCGCATTTACTGCATTTTTACTGCTGTCGAATTTACCTTGGTATTTACCGTCACTTGGTGATGGTGAGTCAATTATTCCGACATTCTACTTAATGGTGTTTGCAGCGATTTGTTTTGCTGTGTATTCGAGCACAGACATTAAATATGTGCGCTTTTTAAGTATTTCTACTACGTGGTTGTTTATCGCCTTAATCGCCTTTATGTGGTTTGGTGCCTTTGTTGGCTCTGATGCACAAACATCAGCATTTGTTGATAACCTTGCGCTGATTGGTGGTTATTTTGGTAATATTGATGAATTTGTGTTACCGCTGAATGATTACCATGCCTTTTATCTATTTTGGTGGTTTGCTTGGAGTATCATGATTGGTCAATTTACCTCGCGTTTTGTGGGGGGCTTAAAGACTTACCAAGTACTGGCGGCTATGTTGATTTTCCCATCTATTCCAATCGCAATTTGGTTTAGCGTTTTATATCAATATCATGAAGCGGGTATTGCTACAGCAGGTTTGAAAAACATCGCTATGGTGTTTGTCGGTGTGGTGTTTGTGATCAATTCACTTGATTCTTTGATCCGTTTATACACAGATAACCTAAACTTAACGGTGAAACGTTTTGGTAAGTTTAATTATATTGCCCTAAATGTGGTGGCGCTTTCACTATTGACTCTGTTGTTTAAGTTCGACTTTTTACAGATCCAATGGGTTGGTGCGCTAGTGATTGCGTTATTTTTCGGCTGCGCAGTATTTATTGGCTACAGCAAGTTAAAAACGGTGAAAAACATCGAGGGCTCACCAAAAGACAACAAATTAGATTACACAAAAATAGAAACAGTTAGCTAAGGGGAAACCAACATGACAACAAGACAAACACTACTCGCAACAGTGTTGCCACTGGCACTACTATCGACATCAGCGATGGCTGATTTATCGACTACAGTTACTCTGGCATCAGATTACACTTTTAATGGTGTGAGCCAAACGCAAAATGATCCTGCTATTCAAGGTAGTCTAGACTATGCGTTTGCAGACTCTGGTATGTATGTGGGTACGTGGGCCTCAAATGTAGATTTTGGTGAGGGGACAGATATTGAATGGGATGCGTATTTCGGTAACTATCTTGAACTAAATAGTGCTCTTAGTGTTGATTATGGTATTGCTTACTATTCATATCATGGTGAAGGTCATTCAAGCGATGGTAATTACCCTGAGGTTTATACTAAATTTGGTTATGCCAGTAGCTTAGGACAAACGGAGCTTAACTTTTGGTATAGCTGGGACTACTTTGGTTCTGGCGCAGGGCATGTTATTTCTATGTTAGCGCATACCTTTGAAATTGCACCAAATCACGCAATCCGTGCCAGCTTTGATATTTCAAATTCACTGGATGGTGATAAGTACACATGGGATGGCAGTGATAAGTCATATAACCACTATCGTATTGCTTATCAAACAAGCTTTGCAGGTTTTGACTTTGAGCTTGCCGGTGAAAATACCAGCCTTGATTGGGATACCGCAGACGAGCGCATTGTTGCGTCTATCTCGCGTAGCTTTGATTTATAAATACAGTTTTATAAGTAAAGCTTTAATAACGAAACGGCTAACCTTGGTTAGCCGTTTTTCTACTTAATAACTAGATTTCTTCGCCTTCATGCTGCATCGCTAAATCATCAAGCTCAGCAAGGGTGTAATCAAAGCTACTATTATCGACTGCATAGCGTATTTTTACGGCGAAACCACCTTGGCAAAGACTTGCGGTGACTTTAGCCACTGACCAATGTTTAAGCTTGTTTAAAAACCGATTAGCGGTTTGCTGTGAGTCAAAGCGGTAACTGATTTGCGATTCCATCTCTTTACTAGCCTACAAATTTTTCCGAGAGTGTATGAAATTGCCTCGATTAAATCAATTGCTCGTTAAAGAATGCAAGTGTACGTTGCCATGAAAGCTCAGCTTGTTTTTCATCATAACGCGATGTGGAATCATTATGAAAACCATGATTCGCCTTTTCATACATGTGCATAGTATAAGGCACTTGGTGGGCTTTTAAGTCACTTTCGTATTCTGGCCAAGTATCATTCACGCGTTTATCGAATTCAGCTAAGTGGACAAGTAATGGTGCTTTTATGTTTTCTCTAAGCTCTTTAACAGCAGGGGTGCCGTAATAGGGGACGCCAGCATTAATGAGTTTGCTCTCAACAGCTGCGAGGTAGTTAACCATATAACCGCCAAAGCAAAAGCCTACCGCACCTAGTTTGCCATTACTGTTTGGATGTTCTTTTAAGTACTTTGCGGCGGCCACGAAATCGTGTTGGATTTTTTCTCTGTCCATTGAGCGCTGCATAGCACGCCCTTCATCGTCATTACCAGGGTAGCCACCAAGTGGGTGCAATGCATCTGGGGCAAAGGCAATAAAACCCGCTTTAGCAAGGCGGCGTGCAACATCTTTAATGTAAGGGTTTAAACCTCTATTCTCATGGATCACTAATACGATAGGATGCTTGTCAGATAAGTTGGCGGGCTCAACTAAATAGCCTTTACCTTCACCGTGACCTTTGAATGAATTGAAGGTTTTATAACTGGCTTTGATATCAGGATCATTAAAGGAGACTTGTTCAGCTAATGCATAGTTTGGCAACAAGGCACTACTGAGAACAGCCATTGAATAACCTAGTGCAACTAGGCCGCCTAGTTTTTTCATAAAGGTACGACGGTCTATCAAGCCATGGGCATATTCATCGTACCAATCAAATGCTTCTTGAGGAATGTGACTACTATGTTGGTTACTCATTGTTAGCTCCTTTATAATTGTGAGTATCAACATAGCTTAAAAAACAATCAATTAATAGCGCGGTTTTTCGTTTCAATTAATACATCAATGAAATGGCGATGCCAAATAGCTTTAAACGCTTTATTGAATAAATACAAAAAGATGAGTGGCATTAGCAATAGCTTGAGAATGAGTAATGATAATAGGTTAAGAAAGTCGATAAAAAGATCTTCAACGGCCGCAACCATATTTCCTATCCCTGTGGTAACGGTGTCGATAATTTTACTCACTTTACTCGCATCATTTGTGTTGAGTTGCTCATTTATTTCCACGAGTTGCTGGTTTAGCGCATCTTTTTCTTGATTAAGTGTCCCTTGTTGAGCGGATAAAGCGTGTAGCTTAGTTGTTATTTGCTGTTTTTTGGCGAGCAGCGGTTTCGCTTGTTCAAGTTCAGTAAACGTTAAACGCTCAGAAAGGCTGCGTGTTGACTGAATAGTGTCAATCTGGGAATCCAGTTCTGCCAGTTGCTGTTTTAACTCAGTCGCTTGCTGGTGGTTTGTTATCTGTTGTTGATTCAAGCCATCGAGTTTATCGAACACGGCTTGCTTTTGACTATCAACTTTAGCTTTGAGTTGTGCTGATAATGCTGAAGTTTGTGTAGCATTAGCGCTGACAGTATCAACTTTTTCACTGACCAGTTGGCTTTGTGAGTTAATTTGTTCATCTAAAAAAACTTGGCTGATAAGTCCTGTGCTTAGAACGATAGCGGGAACGAGAAAGCGAATTAAAATAAGGCTTGCTAGAAGTTTGTGGCGAAGATTTGGATAGATATTGCGCCATTCACAAAAAAGGTAAGCAATGACTGAAATAGTAAATACGCTATTAAAAATCACACCAGATGAGATCGTGTATAAAATTCGCTGTAAAAATAGTGAACCTATTGCAAGGCGCATAGCATCCGACATGTATTCAGCCAGATCATTAACAGGGTCAAGTAGTTGTGCTGGCTGAATACTCGCAATGCCAATGCCCACTTCGGCAGATTGTAATAACGAAATAGCGGCGTTAACTGTACGAGACGAGGCATACACCACGGTTGACTGCACTAAAGCGCTATCGATAAAACTCATGATATAATGTTGGAACTGCTCTAACCAGCACAGTAACAAGAGTACAAAAAGACCTAAATACTTTATAATGTGCTGTTTACTGAGCATACTACCCCCGAAGTTTAAATACCTGACTCACGCTACACCAATTATGACTAAGATTGAATTATTTTAGGTATTAACTGTCAATGAATAGCTATTAATCTTTGTTGAGGAAATATGAAAGAATCTGCATCAATTGGACAGTGCCGCGCTGAAGATTTAGACCCAGTCCAAGACTTAGGGCGTTTAGTGTCTTATTTACGCTCTAACTTAGTTGCGCATCTTGATAACGCTCTTGAGGATAAAGAGCTAACATCAGCTCAATATATTGTGGTGGTATTACTTGCACGAGGTAAAGTAAACACCTTAGCTGAGCTATGTGAGCACATGGTATATGACCGTGGGGCCATGAGTCGTTTAATCACTCGCCTAGAAGATAAAGGGTTAGTCGCTAAGAAACAGTCAGTTGAAGATAGGCGTTCAACTCTTTTATGTCTTACAGAGAAAGGCCAACAGCTTTACCCTGAAATTTTACCCGCAGTTAATGAGATCTATCGAAAAGCGCTCGTTGGCTTCTCTGAACTAGAGCAAAACCAACTCGCCAGCTTGTTGTTTAGAGCAATTCATAATTTAAAAGCATAAATTTCTCTAAGCGGTACATTGTCGCCGCTGACGCGTTTTGATAATATAGTTGCCTAGGCATTTAATTTTAACAAGTGACAGGTTGCTATGTTCGAATCATCTTTGCTCGCGCAGCTTCGAGCCCAATTCCCAGCTCATCAATTTAGCCATGAAAGCTTGTCTATTGTTCATACCGGTCGGTTCGCTAATGCCATTGTTTATCGTTACAAAGACACGCAATTTGATCTTATTATCAAAGACTTTCAGCATAGTCCTTGGTGGATAAGAAAAACCATTGCGCCGCTTTTTATTAATCAAGAGTACAAGGGACTTGCACGACTACAAGATGTCGATGGCGTGGTAGATAATTTTTGCCGATTATCGCCAATTGCTATTGCTTATGACTTCATTGAGGGCACACCACTTAGGCAGCTTGCTCAACAGCAAGAACATTTGCCAGCTAATTTTTTCAAAGACTTCGAACGTACGGTAGCGAAAATGCATCGTCGTGGTGTAGTACATCTTGATTTACGTAATCTGGGTAATGTGATTTGCTCAAAAGAGGGTAAGCCTTATATTATTGATTTTCAGTCGGCGATTCGTTTTTCACGCTTTCCGCGTTGGTTACAGCGTTTTATGCGTGGTGCTGATATGAGTGGGGTTTATAAAGCGTGGCAAAAATTGGCCGGTGACTCATTACCACAAGCGAAGGCTGATTATTTACATGACTTTAATCATGTGCGTAAACGTTGGATTTTTAAAGGCTACCCTTTGCATCGTGCGTATATGTGGTGCAGTGGCGTGATGACACAAATATTAAATTCTGAGTTTATACGCAGTATTTTAGAGCGATTTTAAAAAGCGCGTTTTCACGCGCTTAGTGGTGAGAACTAGTATTTAGGCCAGCCATTAGCATCCCAATTTAGGGTGCTGATGAGCAATTTGGGTGTGCCATTATCACCTGCATCATAGGCATGACGAACAATCACATCGGTATTTAGAATATCTTGTCCACCAGGACCCACCCATTGGTTATTCCCAGCATCAAGAATGCTACCACCACCCGCTAACATGTTATTACCATTTTTATCAAGGTACGGACCGCGAATATCGGTTGAGCGACCATATGCAATGCGGTATGTACTATTCGTGCCATCACAGCATTTGCCTACCGAAACAAACAAATAGTAGTAGCCTTGGCGATACACTATGGTAGGCGCTTCGATACCACCTGAGCGACTTGCTAATGAGTAGATTTGACCAAATGGTTTCATTGTCATTGGGTTAATACGGGTCAATTTAATACCCGTATTCCACGAGCCAAATGCGAGCCAAGGCGCACCATCTTTTGCCACCACCAGATCTGGGTCGATGGCATTGTAATTATTGCTATTGGTGGTGTTGATCACTAAGCCATCGTCACGCCAATTGCCTGTGGCAACACTGCTTGCTGAGGTAAGACCAATAGCACTGACACGAGATCCGAAGGTTGAAATAGCATAATACAGCCAGCTGCGACCATTGTAGCTTTTTAATTCAGGCGCCCAGACATCAATTCCGTCATGATCAGGCACATAGTTACTCCACCAACTTAAACCATTTGAAAAAATTGGCAGCGCATCATTCCAATCAACGCCATTGCTTGAGTATTTACCGTAAATGCCTGGACCTGTTTGAAATATCCACCAAGTGCCATTCTCATAGCCAATAGTTGGATCGTGGGTAACTAAATTGCCAGTGAGTGGCCAATGATCAGCAGCACCATTGGTGGTGGAGGGATCAAAGGGAGTGGATTCAACATTGGCAAGTTTGGTGAGTTGCCATTGCTGTGCATCGCTGCCGTTGTAGCTCCACTGACTAATGTTCGCGCCATCGTTACCATCGAACCCATATAAGTCGAGAGCCTTACCACTGTTTAAGTTAATAAAGCTGACATAACCGCTGCCTTCATCATTAATTTGCCAGTGTTGGCTAGCAATGTTTGCATATTCATACTGCACCACATTACCGCCATCGGCAGTTGAGAAATCAAACACCTCGAGTGCCTTACCACTGTTTAAGTTAATAACCGAATAGTTGCTGCCACCTATGTTGGTGATTAACCAGCGCTGGGTGTCGTGATTAGTGTCAGCCCACTGACTAACATTCGCACCATCATTGGTTTGCGCGCTAGCGACTTCTACAAACTTAGCGCTGTACTTTGATTTAATCGTGTATACACCATTATCAATCGCGTAGGCACTGGGAAGTACCAGTGTTGTTGCAAAGCTGAGCGCAGCAAGCGCTTTTTTTGAAAGTATCATTGTGTCTCCAAATCATTGTTATTGAGCTTTCCTTGTGTGTTTAGCTCCTTGGATGAGTTCTGATCAACATCAATTGAATGCATTGATGTTAATGAAAACTATTTATAATACTTTATTATATTATTACTTTTGTAAAGATGTTGAGTGAAAATAATTAACAAAAATTTTACTTTTGATTGTTTTGGAGGAGATAAAGGTTTTTTCAGAGATACAAAAAAGCCACTCAGTGAGTGGCCTTTCAGATATTATTGAGTAATAAACTGGCTGGGGATATCCCATTTGAGGGTATGCAGTTGGCCTTGCCAAGTTTGTATGGTGATCCACAGTTTATCATCTGCTGAGATGGTTTTAGGAGCTATCGCGTGGGCATGCTGACCGTGATTGGTGCCATGCATTATGCCTTCTTCATCTTTTGCAAATTCTGTCAGCGGTAAAGGTGATTGACCAATATTTAAATATGCCTGACGAACATTGCTTATGTCACCTTGATTAAAAGCAATAAAGAAATCTTTAACATATTCATTGTGGTGTGAGTAAGGTGCATCTTCATTCAGTGGCATTGGCGCGATTTTAAATTCGCCTGCTTGTTGCTCTTGCCAAAGTGCAGGAAACTGAGGGTTCAATGATTGATAAATAAACCACACAGGCAAAGCCAGTATCACAGCATGCAAAATATACTTTTTACGTTGCCACCAAGTCGCTTGTAAACGAGCCATTAGTTTGCCTCCTGAACGTTATTTACTGGTGCAGCTTGGCGCGCTTTTACTGGTTTATTATTAACTAATTTAGCGGCATACATCATAAAGCCAGTGATCGACATACCACTTAAAATCAAACCAAAGATAAACCAAATAATCTTTGTCCACAGGCCGCCAATATTACCGTAGTGAAGTGGATCAGTAATATGCGACAGGGTTTGTAGTCCCGACATAGTCTCAGGGCTCTTACTTGCTGCAATTTCACCCGTCCAAGGGTTGACTGAGGTTGAGTAAGCGTAGTTATCGTAGAAGATAGTATCGCCACTGCCCATAATATTAAACATGCCGCGGTTATGCTCTGGCAGCATCACATAGCTAGGTATGAAATCTGGGTATTTCTCTTTGGTAATTGCCAGTGCCGCTTTTAAGTCAGTAGGCGGTGTTTGTTTATCCGCAGGTAAAGCTGAAACAGCCACCAAAGGTGCATGCCCTTCTATGTCTATTTCGTTATGCCACATGATGGCTTGCACTAAATACCACAGGCCTGTGAGTGCCATTACCGCCATAAACCAAATTGACCAAACGCCACTAAGGGTATGTAAGTCTTTAAGGAAGGTTTTTTTACCTTGGTTAAAACGTAGCTTTGGCTGACTAAATGCGCGCCAAAAGTTTTTATAAATCACTAAGCCTGTAATCAATGCACCTAAAATGACAAACGCCATGGCGCTGACTAAGTAGTAACCTATGCTGTAGCCTTCTTGCCAAGGAAAGAATAGCCAGCCGTGTAGGGTACGCATAAATTCGATGAAAGAAATACTGTCATTAACCGCTTGCACTTCGCCTGTATATTGATTGACGTAAGCCACTGCGTAAGGTTTGTCGGTATCAGTGAAAATAACCGCATTAACCAAGTAAGGCTCATAGGTGAGCACACTCATTACATCGGCGGTCGGGTAAGCTTTTGCTACGCTATTAATAACTTGATCAACCCCCAGTACTGGTAAGTCATTTGGGTTGTTTGCGCGTGCTTCACTGTTAGAGAGCCAAGTAAGCTCATGGCTTATTACAGATACAGTGCCTGTGACACAGATAAAGCAAAATAGCACCCATACTGGGAGCGAAAACCAACCGTGTAGTTGGAACCAAAGACGTTTACTCATGGTAAAAATAGCCCGACCTTAATTGATGATAGTAATTGTTATCATTTAAATTGTACTACAACCTTTTGAACAAACACAATCTCTGTCGACGAGCTGTGAAAAAGGCGCCTTAAGCGCCTTTATCATTAGTTTGATTGAGGGTAACAATCCGTTGTGGGAAGGGTATTTCGATATCCGCCCCTTGGATTGCCTTAAATACATTGCGGTTCACTGCTAATTTGGTCTCAATAATTTTGGTGGTTGGCACCCAAAAGCGATAGCTTAAGGTGACACCACTTTCGGCAAATCGCTCAATACCGACTTGTGAGTGTGGTGTATCGGCAACCAGTTCATGATCGTTTAAAACGGTCTCGATCAGCTCAATAGCCAAGTCAGCATTTGCATCATAAGCTATATCAATTTCGCCTTTTACGAGTGAATAGCTAAACGAGTTATGCAGAATTTCACCAACAATATGTTTGTTAGGAATGGTGATTTCGACTTTTTCTTCGTTGATCAAAATAGTGTAGCCGAGCTCAATCGTTTTAACTTGCCCGCTCACCCCTTTTACTTCAATTGTATCACCTACTACAAAAGGCCGCGTTGCAATAATCGCAAGCCCTGCACCATAATTTGAAAGCATTCCTTGCAGTGCTAAACCTGCACCTAATGAAGCGGCACCTATTGCAGCCACAAAGGGGGTCACACTGATGCCTATTTTACCCAGTGCAATAATAAGAAACATGATGATCAGCAAGACTTTGATAACATTGCTGATAAAGTTTGTGAGGGTGATATCTATATTGTGGCGTTGCATTAAGGCTGCCACCATATTTGATACTTTTTGTGAAATCCACAAGCCAAATACCAAAATTAAGATCGCACCCACTATTTGCATGCTGTAGGTCACTAAATATTCGGTGATCAGGTTATAGTATTTTTCCACTTGTTGTAATTCTGCGTCAATCATGGCTTTTCCTAACAAGGTTTACTGCTGGTCATTACTATATCAGATGTTGAATGGCGGGGTAGAGTAAGGGGACGATTAAAGCGCTTAATAGCGCACTCAATGCCATAGCTACAGATGCAAAAGCGCCTGCCTTCGGTTGCTCTGTTATCAGAGAAGCAGTGCCAATAGCATGACAAGCAGTGCCAATTGCGACACCTTTAGCTTGTGCATTTTGTATATTTATTAGCGAGAAAATTAAATTACCGAAAATCGCCCCAAGTACCCCAATAAAAATCACCATTGCCGCTGCTAAAGAAGGAATACCGCCAAGTGCATCGGTGACCAGTAAAGTGATAGGAGTGGTTACTGACAAGCTAGCCAAGGATGCACTAAGTTCTGCAGGCGCGGCAAACAAAGCGCAAATAATCGACGCAACCAGCGTGGCATTGATTACCCCTAAACTGCAACTTATCAGAATTAACAGTAGATTCTTTTTAACATGTATAAATTGCTGATAAAGCGGTAGCGCTAAAGCCACAATCGCGGGTTCAAGTAACCAACTTAGCACTTTAGTGTGCTCAGCGAATGGAGCGTAGGGGAGTTTGAATATCATTAAACACGCCGCAATTAGCACAATTGCCCAGCAGACAGGGTTGGTGAGTGCTTTTGCAATAGCATGGTGTGTTTTAGCGTTTAAAAAACGCAGCGCTAGGAAAAGAGCAATAACTAATGGAACGCTTAACCACCAAAAGCTAGCTGTCATTTTCACGCCCCTTAAAGTAAGCGATAACAGAGCCGATCAATATAACGCTTGTCAGTGGCACAACAATAAAGATAGTCAGTAATAAAGGCCAGTGCTCAGCGATTAAACCTAAGTGTTCAATAATCCCGACCCCCGCAGGGATAAAAAATAATGGCATATAATTGAGTACAGGGCTGGCTGTGGGCTTTAAATGGTGCTCTTTAACTATACCTGTTAAAAGTAATACGAGTAACAAGACCATACCGAGTAATGGAGCTGGAAAACTGCTATCAAACAAAGCCGTTAAATACTTAGCAACGGCTAAACAAGCAAGAATAATGGCGCTACTGATTAGGTATTTCATGAGTCAGGATAATTGCGAATAAAGTACAACTACATCATACCCTTGTCTGCTGTACTATGCGACTTTAGCTTACCATGATTTAGCATTATTAAATTGAATATCTTCAGCGCCTTTGGCTTTCGCAATCGCCTTTTTGGTATTCGGATTCATTAGTAAGCGAATTTGGCTCCAGGTTTCTTTAGCAAGAATTTTACGTTGCTGTGAGCGATAGCTTTGCTGAGTAATGCGTTTAATTGCTGCTAGGGTATCCGGCGAGCGCGCCATCAATGTTTCAAGTACAGCATCGGTTTGTTTATCAACATCGTCAGTGAGTTGCGTAACCAAGCCATATTCTTTAGCGTCTGCAGCCGAAACAGGCCCTGCATGGCTTGCCAGCCAAAGTGCCTGGTCACGTTTCATTAAGCCAGCAAGCACAACGTTAGCCCCCATATCAGGGCACAAACCCCAGCGAGCCTCCATAATTGCTAACTTTGCGTTTTTATCGACAATACGATAGTCAGCCCCGAGCGCGATTTGCATACCGCCGCCAAAGCAATGCCCGGTAATTTTAGCTATCACTGGAATACTTAAGTCTTGCCAACCTAACACCACTTTTTGCGCGAGGTTTTGGTTTCCTGGTAACCATTTGAATAATAGTTTGATGATATTGCTCGGCTTTTTCATTACCGCAGCAACATCAAGTCCAGAGCAAAAGTGCTCGCCTTCGCCAGAGATAACCACAGCACGCAAACTGCGATCGTTTTTAATTTTTTTGATCACGTTTGAAAGCTCCACAAACATAGCAAAACTGAGCGCATTTTGTTTTTCGGGACGGGCAAGGCTAACCCAAGCGACCTGTTGTTTTATTTCTAGTTTTATCATGGTAACTCCTCTGACCTGTTTGCTAGAGCTTACGAACTAATCACATGTATGTAAAGAAATGCTGATGTGTGACAAAGAATTAGGTAATTTATTAAAAAAGAGTAACTTCGTCATATATTTGGTTACAAATTGATGTATATTTTTAAAACAAAGAGGCTGGTTTACAGCTAGTTCGGTTTTGCGATTAATAAGATACTGCTGCAAATTTTCGCAAAATCCCATGACACGACTAGACTTAGCTTTAAGTCGCGCTACAAGGAGTAAAAATATGCTGATGCGCAATACACAACGCATGCAAAAGCTATCAACTGAATCTATAACAACAACAGTATATGCATTGGCATTAAGTGTGGTACTTACAGGTTGTTCAGATGACAAGTCTCAGCAGCAAGCAACACCCCCCCCTGCTGTCTCTGTATACAATGTGAATACACAAGAGGTCGGTAACTACCGTGAATTTGTAGCACGAACCGAGGCATTTCAAGAGGTTAAAATTAGAGCGCGAGTTGAAGGCGAGCTTATTGAGCGTCACTTTGACGAAGGTTCGTCTGTTGAAAAAGATCAGTTATTACTTCGTATTGACCCTTCAGAGTATCGTTCAACGGTCACTGAAGTTGAAGCTGACTTAAAAAGCCGTATCGCAGCGGCCAGTGCAGCTGAGCGAGATTTAAAGCGCGGCAAAGATGTTGCGTCACAAGGGTTTATTTCACAATCTGACCTCGACAAATTAACGACCAATTTTGAGCAAGCAACTGCGGCGGTTAAAGCGGCAGAAGCAGAGCTTGAAAAAGCGAAGTTAAATTTAAGCTATACCGAAATTAAAGCGCCATTCAGTGGGCGCATTGGCAAAGTAAATTATGATGTTGGCAATATTGTGGGGCCATCATCAAATGAACTTGCAGAGCTGACTGATGTTAACCCTATCTATGTGAGTTTTCAGGTAGAAGAAGCAGACTACATTAGTTATCGTCAACAGCACCAGACACCGTCAGGTCGCGACCCGCGAGATGTACCAATAGATTTAACACTACGCTTACCCAATAATTCGACCTTTCCTGCAAAGGGGGTATTAGATTTTGCTGATACTAAAATTAACCGTAATACTGGTACGGTTGAACTTAGAGCCTCATTTGATAATCCCGATGGTATTGTGATGCCAGGGTTATTTGTCACTTTAATCGTAGAGAGTACCAATAAAAAAGAACTTGCACTGATCCCACAAGTCGCCGTACAAGAAAATCAACAGGGTAAATTTGTACTGGTTGTTGGTGATGATAACAAAGTCGCCATGCGTATTGTTGAACTTGGCCGCCGCATTAATGCCATGTGGGTGGTTGAATCAGGTCTTGAAGCTGGGGAAAAGGTGATTATTGAAGGCCTGCAAAAAGTACGACAAGGTGCAGAAGTTAAGGCTGTGGAAAAGAAAGTAGATGCCACAACAGGCACTATTTCTAATAAAGCAAACTCTTAGGAGTATGAGATGATTAGTAAAACATTTATATCTCGCCCTAAGTTTGCACTGGTTATATCTATTGTTATTACGATTGCGGGCTTAATATCGATGGCTTTATTGCCGGTTAATATGTACCCGCAAATTACCCCGCCACAAGTACAAATCACGGCCAGTTACCCTGGTGCAAGTGCGCAAATAGTCGAAGAGTCTGTTATTAGGCCCATAGAAGAGCAGGTTAATGGTGTTGAAGATATGATGTATATCGAGTCAACTTCATCTAATAACGGCACGGCCAACATAACTGTTTACTTCAAGGTTGGCACTGATACGGACATAGCACAGGTCAATGTGCAAAACCGCGTTGCACTGGCTGAGTCAGGCTTGCCTGAAGAGGTGAAACGTCAAGGAGTGTCAGTAAAGAAAAAATCAAGCTCAATGCTTTTAGGTATTAACCTTTATTCAAGCAAAGATAATATTGATGCTATTTTTCTAAGTAACTACGCGACAAATTATTTAACTGAGCCTTTAGGGCGTATCAATGGTGTGGCCTCAGCGGAGGTGATGGGGGAGCAGACGTACTCGATGCGATTATGGCTGCGCCCAGATAGAATGGCTTCTTTAGAGTTAACGGTGGCGGAAGTACAGGCTGCGCTACAAGAGCAAAACACCATAGTGGCTGCGGGTAAGTTGGGGGCGGCACCAACAGGGCCTAGCCAGCAATTTGAATACTCAATTCAGGCGAAGGGGCGTTTAAAGACACCAGAAGAGTTTGGTCAAACCATTATTCGCGCAAATAAAGATGGTAATTTTGTGCGTTTAAATGATATCGCGCGCATTGAAATGGGTGCTGCAAGTTACAGTACGACCGCCAAATTAAACCAGCAAGATACTGCGTTTATTGTTATTTATCAGCTAACTGAGGCGAATGCGACACAAGTTGCCACCGATGTTAAAGCGCGTATGGAGGAACTAGCAAAGCAGCTACCTGATGGTATTGAGTACTCAATCCCCTATGATACGACTGAATTTATTAATCGTTCTATTGAAGAAGTGGTAATAACACTTGTACAAGCCGTTGGTTTGGTTATTTTAGTGGTGTTTTTGTTTTTACAAAATTGGCGCGCAACACTGATTCCTACCGTTGCGATTCCGGTGTCTTTGGTGGGTACCTTCGCATTTATGATGATGATGGGTTATTCCATCAACCTAATTACGCTATTTGGTTTGGTGCTGGCAATCGGGATTGTGGTTGATGATGCGATTATCGTTATCGAAAATGTTGAGCGGATCTTAAAAGAAGAGAAACTACCAATAAAAGAAGCCGTTACCAAAGCAATGGAGCAGGTATCAGGCCCCATTGTTGCAACCACCCTTGTGTTATTAGCGGTATTTGTGCCTGTTGGATTTATGCCTGGGATCACCGGAGAGCTTTATAAGCAATTCTCCGTAACGATTTCATTCGCTGTACTTATTTCATCTGTTAATGCACTTACTTTAAGTCCTGCGCTGTGTGCTTTGCTATTAAATGAAAAAGCCATGCAGCCAATAAAATGGCTAGCTCCTTTTGAAAATGTGATCACACGCTCAACCAGCGGATATAGCAAAGTAATTAATTTTATCTTAAAGCGTTCTGCGCGAATGGCACTTTTCGCTGTGGTAATTTTTGCTGCCGCAGGGTGGCTTGTAAAAACGGTTCCCACAGGGTTTGTACCCGCAGAAGATCAGGGCTTTTTGTTTGTTGATGTGCAGTTGCCAGATGCAGCAGCAAGTAATCGTACTCAAGAAGTGATGCATAAATTAGGGGATATTGTAAAAAATGAGCCCGCAGCGACTGATTTTATTGCTGTCTCTGGGTTTTCGTTGCTAGGGGGGGCAGGTTCAAATAATGCATTAGGCATTGTGATTTTGAAGGACTGGGAAGAGCGAACCAGCTCTGAGCTCGGCTTACGAGCTGTGTTGACTCGTTTAATGGGGCAATTTTGGGCGATGCCAGATGCGCAGATAATGGCATTTAATCCGCCATCAATTCCAGGTCTAGGTACTAGTGCAGGTTTTGAGTTTAGGTTACAAGATAGTGAAGGGCGTGAGCCTGCTGAGCTTGCTCAGGTATTAAATGGACTTATTTATGAGGCAAATCAGCGTCCGGAGCTTTCTAATGTTTACAGCACATTCAGAGCAAATGTACCGCAATACTTTTTAGAGGTTGACCGTAATAAGGCCAAGGCTCAAGGCGTGGCCCTTAGCGATATTTTCTTAACTTTACAGGCACAATTAGGATCATTGTATATTAATGACTTTAATCAATTTAGCCGCACATACAGAGTGATCATGCAGGCGGAAAGTCGTTTTCGTCAAAATCCAGCAGACTTACAATACTACTATGTGCGTAATGATGAAGGTGCGATGGTGCCGCTTACTACACTTGCTAAGCTTGAGCCAATCCTTGGCCCAACCAGCTTAACGCACTTTAACTTGTATCGCAGTGCGAGTATTAGCGGACAACCTGCAGCAGGTTACTCAAGTGGTGATGCGATAAAAGTCATGCAAGAATTAGCTGAGCAGTTGCCAACGGGTTATGTTTATGAATGGGCAGGGCAATCTAAACAAGAAATAGAAGCCGGCAATGTTGCACCGATTCTATTTGGTTTAGCGGTTGTTTTTGTTTACTTATTCTTAGTCGCACAATACGAAAGTTGGACGATTCCATTTTCGGTCATTGCCGCCGTACCACTGGCGTTATTTGGTGCAATGCTGGCGTTGTATATAATTGGTATGGAAAATAATATTTATGCACAAGTAGGCCTTGTGTTGTTAATTGGCCTATCAACTAAAACTGCGATTCTGATCGTTGAGTTTGCTATGGAAGAACGCTCAGCGGGTAAAGGGATCCTCGAAGCAGCATTAAATGCGGCTAAAATGCGTTTTAGAGCGGTGTTAATGACAGCCCTCTCGTTTGTGCTTGGCGTATTACCTTTGGTATTTGCAAGCGGTGCAGGCGCTGGAAGTCGAATATCACTGGGTGTAACAGTGCTGTTTGGTATGTTAGCTGCTACGATATTTGGTACATTGTTGGTGCCACTATTTTATACCCTTGTGCAAGGGATGCGTGAAAAAATAAAAGGGCAGGCATCTTCATAGCCTAATCAGTGAAAATAAAAAAAGTCAGGGTAACCTGGCTTTTTTTTTGGTAAAACTCAAAAGAGGTTTGTTATCATAGCTTAATTCAAATATCAGAGGGTTTTGGTCATGGCTGGTCCACGCTTATACAGTGAAGAAGAAGTAACACATCAGGCGTATGATATATTTTTAGAATTGGCACCTGACAACTTAAGCGAGCAAGATATTGCTGACTTTAACGAGCACCGCGAAGAGCTCGGTTTTATTGAAGAAGGTGAACCGGATAGTCAATGGCACGATTTTGTTGCATTAGAAATTGAACCTGAGCTGTTTGTGCAAGTCTTAGTAGGACTTGAATTTGATAATCAAGATATTCTGTTTGCCAAAATTTTAATTAGCCGAGATAAAGATGCGCCTTTTTGTCATATTCTTTGGAAAGATAGCGAATAAATTTTCCGCCGATGTTTGATTTAACCCCGAGTTGCTTTTATACACTAAAACGTGCACTTTTAGTCGCTTTTATGCTGGCTAGCTGGCAGGTTGCTGCCGTTGATCCATTTGAAGATTTTCATGAGTATGGTCAGCTATCCGAAGAAGAAATCCATAAAATTCATAAGGGCGAGATGCTTTATGGAGATATGGAATTTGGTTTTATGATTAGTAGTGGTAATACAGATTCAACTAGCTTTAAATATAAAGGTAATCTGTATCAGGATTTTGAGAAATGGCGTAATCAATTCAAAATAGACACCCTATATAAACGAGACCGTAATGACGAAACTGGCGATGATGAAGTCTCGGCTGATCGAATCTTTATATCAGCACAAGGTAACTACAAGCTAAACGTTAAAAATGAATCGTTCTTTATTTATGCGGATTATGAAGAAGATGAATTTAGTGGCTTAGAGTTTAAAAGCACTGTGGCTACAGGCTATGGCAATCGAATATACCAAGGCAGTAAGAACAAGGTTGATATTGATGTTGGGCCTGGCCTTTACCGCTCCGTTGCCGATGAAGATATGGCAACTGAAGAGGATGAAACTAAAACCGGCTACTTATTACGCTTAGCTTTGCAGTGGGAGCGCACGGTATCTGCACGCACACGTTTTAATCAAGATGTGAGTTATGAGCAATCCATGTCAGGGTTAAATTCGCGACTAAAATCAGAAACCTCGCTGATCAGCAAAATCATGGGTGATGTATCGCTTAAATTTACCTATATGTACCGTTACAATTCAAAACCAGAGGAAGACAAGCTTAAGTATGATTCAGAGCTCAGTGCCACCTTTGTTTATAGCTTTTAATTAGAGAGTTCTTTATGTATCAACATAAGCAATATGCACTATTTATCTTTATTGTTTTAGGCTGGATCGGTGGTTTTCTTGCCTTGGCATGGAACTTAATAGGTGCAGATGTGCCATTAATGGGATTTAGTGCGATTTTAGTGTTAGTGGCTTTTTTATTTCATAGCCTAACCATCAAAGTAACGGATAAAACAGTGAGCTGGGCATTTGGGCCAGGTGTGTTTGGTAAAACAGTGAGCTTTGACGACATTGAGTCAGTTAGAGCTGTTAGCAATTCATTTCGTCATGGAATTGGCTTACGTATAACTCACGATGGCTGGGTGTACAGTGTATCTGGTTTTAGTGCAGTAGAGCTGGCAATGAAAGATGGTACACATTACCGTTTAGGCACCAATGATCAAGCTGGTTTACTTGCTGCGCTTAATGCGCATATAACTCAACCTGAAGCTATGCCAGAAGCAAAGGAAGAAGTGAGCGCAGAACCTGAGTAAGTGATACACTTTTGTAGGGCATGCTATAGCTATAAAAAAGCGCCATTGGCGCTTTTTTAGTGTTTCGTTTAGTGGCTGTGACCGCAACCACCTTCACCGTGCACATGACCATGTGCTAATTCTTCTTCTGTGGCATCGCGTACTTCAAGTACTTCAACATCAAAGTGAAGGGTAATACCTGAAAGAGGATGATTACCATCTACAATCACGTCTTCATCTTGGATTTCAATGATCATGACTGATTGATCGCCTGCATCAGTTGTTGCTCTAAATTGCATACCGACTTCAATTTCCATGCCTTCGAACATTGACTTCGGCACTGCTTGCATTAGGTCGTCGTGACGTTCACCATAGCCTTGTTCTGGCTCTACAGTCACACTGAATGTATCACCGGCTTCTTTACCGAGTAGCGCGTTTTCAAGACCTGGGATTAAAAATCCTGTGCCCACGATAAACACCAGTGGTTCACCATCGAAAGAATTGTCGATGGTATTTTTGTTATTATCCAATACTGAATAATGCATTTTTACCACTTTGTTTGCTGCTACGATCATAGTCATTCCTATTTATTCATCTTCGAGAGAGTAAGGCAGAGCTTGAATTGATAGCTCAACCTGAGGGAGGTGTTTTGCACGTAATACGTGGCCTGTTTCATTGTCATTTGGTAAGACCACAAGGCCCATAAGGGTGTGCGTTTGTTGATTATAACTTTGGCTGATAAGCTTACCTGCACGGCGCCAGTTTTCGCCCATTTGTGTTTCAAGCTCTAGTTCATCGAGTAAACCATCGGCTTTACCTGCGACGATATACATGGCACGTTTATTTTTTCCGAGATACTTCATGCGGGCGACGGTTTCTTGCCCCGTATAACAGCCTTTTCTGAAGCTAATGCCCCCTATGGCCTGTAAATTAACCATTTGCGGTACATATTCGCCAATAGCATCTTTATTTAAAGAGGGTTCAGCGGCAGCGATTGCTGCTTCTTGCCACATGCTGTCATTATCAAGTGCGGTAATATCGTCAGGTAAGCTAAAGTCATTATTTACCACCAATAATACGCGGTTATCTGCAAGCTTCAGTGCTTTGCCTCCTGCAAAATCAACAGCAGTCTGCGTATCATTAAAGTGGATATTCAATAACGTGAGGGTTGAGGTAAGATCTTCACCGATTAAGCCAATAAGCGACTTATCAGATTGCTCAATCTCAACTTGAGAGAATACAGCATACTTTTTTAATTCGCCCAAAGATTGTGCTACCTCAGGTTTAGAGCCAACTAGGTAGTAGTTATCTTGGTATGTAAATAACTTGAACACACCCCAAAGTTTACCTTTGGCATTACAGTGACCTGCCCATAAGAAGTTATCGTTACTTAGCTTATTGATATCTTGAGTAACTTGCCCGTGAAGGTATGACAGCTTATCTTTACCAGAGAGGCTAATAAGCGTATGAGATAATGGGCATGCGTAAACAGTCGACATAAAAACCTTCTTTACGATATAAGTGAGCCCTAATGATAACTTAGTTAGGGTGGCAATTTAAATAGCTGTTTATTCGATTGCAATTTGTTAAACTGCAGACAAATAAGTACGAGGTTTAAAATGACTGAAATTCACAGTAAAGAACGCATTCGTTGGGCGTGCCGCCGTGGTATGCTCGAACTTGATGTTTTATTCATGCCATTCGTTGAGCAAGCGTTTGACTCACTATCTAAAGAGCAGCAAGCTGTATTTCAACGCTTACTTGAGTGCGATGATCCTGATTTATTTGCATGGTTCATGGGACATGAAGAATGCAAAGATGCAGAGCTCAAGGGCATGGTGACGCTTATTTTAGATCGAGTTCGTGTATAGGTTTACCGTCAAAAATAACTTCTCAGACCACAAACCCTTTGTGGTCTTCTTTTGTTTTCTAGCCCTATTATTATACTTTTCTTATAGTCATATCTTATCAGAGCTTTTAGCCTGTTTTGCTTGCCTTGTTATTGGTATTGCTTGTTTCAAAAAAGTACAACAAGCACAACCTAGTGATGGAGTGATAATTTTGCAGCAATCACAGCTAGGCTTTTTTAATGAACAGTTACAACTGCAAGGTGAGATAAGTCCCAAGAGCTATGTATTTGCGAATCATGTAGTTATAAGATTAATTGGCTTTTATCAATCACACTGGCTGATTATTTCGTCAGCCAGTGTTGATGCGCTAAGTTTTTCTCGTTTGCGACGAGCGGTTATTGCAGTGCAGCAACCAGCTTAGGAGTTAAAATAGTGGGGGTTGGGTTTTCAGTTTGATTTGGGTAGTCGATTGTATAATGAAGCCCACGGCTCTCTTTTCGCTCAAGGGCGCTACGAATAATAAGCTCTGCAACTTGTACCAAGTTACGAAGTTCTAGTAAGTTATTTGTAACCCTGAAGTTTGCATAGTAATCATGGATTTCTTGTTGCAGTAATTCAACGCGATGCAGTGCGCGTTCTAAGCGCTTGGTAGAGCGCACAATGCCCACGTAATCCCACATAAATAACCTTAGCTCATGCCAGTTGTGGGTTATAACGATTTCTTCATCTGAGTTAGTGACACGACTTTCATCCCATAAAGGTAATGCTTCTGGCGCAGGAGAGGTGTCAATTTTGCTTAAAATGTCTTTTGCCGCAGCATGGGCAAACACAATACACTCAAGTAATGAGTTACTCGCCATTCGGTTTGCACCGTGAAGACCTGTATAAGCCACTTCACCCACGGCATATAAATTATCGAGATCTGTACGACCATTAAAGTCAGTCATGACACCACCGCACGTATAATGCGCGGCAGGGACGACTGGGATCGCCTCTTTCGTTATATCAAGGCCAACACTTAAGCACTTTGCGTAGATAGTTGGGAAGTGCTCAATAATAAAATCTTTGTCTTTGTGGCTGATATCTAAATAGACACAATTTGCACCAAGGCGTTTCATTTCAAAGTCGATAGCGCGGGCGACAATATCACGAGGCGCAAGCTCTTCGCGCTCGTCAAAATCTTTCATAAAGCGTGTGCCATCAGGGCGCTTTAAATAAGCACCTTCTCCACGCATCGCTTCAGTAATTAAAAAATTTTGTAATTCAGGGTGGTACAAACTTGTAGGGTGGAACTGGTTAAATTCCATATTCGCCACTCGACAACCAGAGCGCCACGCCATCGCAATACCATCACCGCTCGATACATCAGGGTTTGAGGTATATAAGTACACCTTGCTTGCACCGCCAGTTGCAAGCGCGACGAACTTAGCTGCAATCGTTTCTACTTTTTTATCTTCACAATTCCAGACATATAAGCCATGGATATGCTTTCCTTTTCTGCCAAGGCTCTTATCACCAATTAAATCAATCGCATTGTAGTTTTCTAATAACGTGATGTTAGGGTGTGCTTGTACTTGGCTGATAAGAGTTGTTTGTACAGCACGACCCGTTGCATCTGCGGCATGCAGAATACGGCGATGACTATGGCCGCCTTCACGGGTTAGGTGAAAACGTTCTTTGCCCTTTGAGTCAAACTCCATGTCAAAAGGCACACCTTGCTCAATAAGCCACTTTAAACACTTTTTAGCGTTGCTTGCAGTGTAGTGAACCGCATCACGGTCACACAGGCCACCACCTGCATCCAGTGTGTCTTCAACATGAGATTCAATGCTGTCATTTTTCTTATCAAAAACCGCCGCAATACCGCCTTGTGCATACAAAGTAGAGCCTTCTGTAAGTGCCCCTTTACTTAATACGGTTACTTTACAGTGATTAGCGAGTGATAAGGCAAGGGAAAGGCCTGCGGCGCCGCTGCCAATGATAGCGACATCAGTAATGTGATGTTTATTTTGGTTCATGTCTGTGGTCTTAGCGGTTACAATGCTCAGCTGATAGTGCAAAAGTTTGAGCAAAAAAGTTTTGATATGATATATGTATATGTACCATATTTGCTGTAGCACTATTAGTTATTTTAAATGTTATACCAATCTTATTAGATTTTTTGTCATATAAACAGTGTACTATCAACTGTTTTGCACAAATGTAGAATAGCTTTGAATTAGAATAGCTGTTGATTTTAAAGCTATTTTTGAAGTTTTACGCAAATAAGAACGGTATAACTCAATATATTTGCATGCTATCTTATAAAAAAAACATTTTAAACTGAACTTTTATATTCATCGTGCAGTCAGAGTTTGTGTAAACAATGGCGAGTATATGAATAGCAAGCAAGAATCAAACAGAGGAGTACCGGCTCGAATGAGCGAGCAGGATTTGGATTTAGCGCTAGTTAAAAGGGTCCAGCAAGGAGATAAAAACGCCTTCAACCTATTAGTTAGAAAATATCAGAATAAAATCGCAGGCTTGATCTCACGTTATGTGTCGAATCAAGGTGATGTTGCTGATGTCGCTCAGGAAGCTTTTATTAAAGCTTACCGTGCGTTACCTAACTTTAGAGGAGACAGCGCCTTTTATACTTGGTTATACCGTATCGCCGTAAATTGTGCTAAAAATTACTTAGTTGCTCAGGGCCGAAAGCCCCCAGCGAACGATGTTGATGCAGAAGAAGCTGAGTTTTATGACAGTGCAGATGCAATGCGTTCTAACGCATCGCCAGAAAATCTGTTACTCAGTGACGAAGTACGTGCTGTAATTTTTAATACAATTGATAGTTTGCCTGAAGATCTGAAAACTGCGATTACCCTTCGAGAGATAGAAGGGATGAGCTATGAAGAAATAGCCGTGGTTATGGATTGCCCCGTGGGGACTGTACGTTCACGTATATTCCGTGCCCGCGAAGCGATTGATAATAAATTAAATCCATTAATAGGTGAGTCTTAGTATGACAAAAGCAGACGTTAACAAGTTGGATAACGAACAGCTATCCGCATTACTTGACGGCGAACAGCAACTAACCGATGAAGCGATAACAAAAGATGATGTCGCGACATTTGGTCGTTATGCGATGATCGGTGATGCAATGCGTGCTGAGGCAAACAACAGCGCTTTTAACTTTGATATTGCCGACGCCGTTGCAGATGCACTTGAACACGAACCTGTCTATGCCGATTTCGCGAATAAAACAAATGCACCAAAAAGCGAAGAAATTGTGGCAGCAACAGGTACTGACAATGTTGTCGCATTTAACTGGCGCCGCCCATTTGCACAAGTTGCTATCGCAGCAAGCGTTGCAATGTTCGCGATAGTGGGCGTACAAACATTGCCGCAAAACAGTGAGTCACCTGAAAGTGACATTCCATTGCTACAAACAACCCCATTGACTGGCGTGGCATCACCGGTGAGCTACTCATCTGAACAGCCAGCGCTTGAAAATGCACAGCAAGGTTTGCGTGAGTTACAGCAGCAGCGAATTGGTGCACTTGTTCTAGAGCACCATAGACAAGCACGTGTTGCTTATTCATTAGAAAAGTCGCAAACTGAGGCCAAAGCCGAAGAGGAAAATCACTAATTTAATGAAAGTTATTACTTTTATTTTATCGCTGGTAATAAGTGCATCCGCTTTTGCCAGCGACGAAAACCCCGCCAAAGCATTATTATTAGATATGGCTAAAGCCGTTCATACCCGTAATTTTGATGCATCCTTTGTGGTCGTTAAAGGTCAAGCAATGGAGCCTTATCGCTGGTTACACGCAAAACAAGGTGATATTGAGCTTGAGCATTTAAGTTTATTGAATGGTGCTGGTCTTGAGATGGCGCGTGTGAACGATCACGTTACTTATTTTGAGCCCCACTCAGAGCCTTACTCTGTCAAAACTGACTCAATTGCAGGACCAATTCCAGAGGTTTTGTTTAAAGATATTGAGCGTTTAAGTGCTCATTATGATTTCGTTCTTGGTGGAAAAGGCCGTATAGCTGGGCGTTCAGCGCAATTGGTTCGTATAGAATCAAAAGACGAGTTTAAGTTTAATTACTGGATTTGGCTTGATACTGAGTCATCATTGTTACTTAAATCTGCCTATGTTAACCACAAAGGCGAAATGCTGGAACAATTACAGCTTACTCATATCAGTGTGACGGAGCAGCCAGCTCCCTTATTGCTTGAGATGCAGAACCGTGACTTTCCAACTCCCTTACCAGTGAGTGAAATTGACAATGAAAGTACAGGTACGGCAGTTAATAACTGGAAGATTGGCTGGTTACCTGATGGATTTAAACTGTTAAAATCTGATCGCCATAAGCTTGATTTAAACAATGAGCTAACAGATTATTACTTGTATTCAGATGGCTTTGTTGAAGTCTCTGTATTTGTTCAAAGACCATTGCCAGGCAAACGCCCCAGTGGTGCGCTTTCATCGGGCGCTACCACAATCTATGTGCATAACAGTGGTAGCTTTGATGTGTCAGTTGTTGGTAATATTCCCGCTATGACAGCTAAAGCCATTGCAGAGTCGGTAGCACGACCTCTTTAAACCATGATTGAACAAACACTTACTGTCGTGTCAGTAAAAGGCACGACAGCAAATTTAGAAGCAGAGCAAAAACAAGCCTGTGAAGGGTGCAATGGCCGTTGTGGCTCACAAGTCTTTGCCAAGTTATTTGGTACCGCTAAAAAAACATTCCCATACACATTCGATAATGAGCTAAAAGTAGGGCAAAAAGTAACCTTAGCGTTGGATGATAGTCATTTAGTAAAACACGCGATGGCTGTGTATATGTTGCCTCTCTTACTTAGTTTAGGGTTCGCTTTAGCTGCTTTTGCAGTATTTTCGCTTGCTGAAGGGTGGCAAATTTTAGCAGCCTTGTTGGGAGGCTTAATTGGCTATGCGATAGCTAAATCAAGGGTTAAGAGCCTAAAACATGATATAAAAGTAATAAAAATTCACCCAATTACTATTCCTTTCACTCAAATAGATGGTGATTAAAGCCAATTAAATGTAAAATTGCCGCTTTATACACTTAGTCCATTTTATATAGAAGTTTAGAATCCAGTTTATGAAGCATATCCGTAATTTTTCGATCATCGCCCATATCGACCATGGTAAATCGACTCTCTCTGACCGTCTTATCCAAGTTTGTGGTGGTTTAACAGACCGTGAAATGCAGCAGCAGGTGTTAGACTCAATGGACATTGAGCGTGAGCGTGGTATCACCATTAAAGCGCAAAGTGTAACGCTAAATTATACAGCCAAAGATGGCGAGACCTATCAATTAAACTTCATCGATACCCCAGGGCACGTTGACTTCACTTACGAAGTATCACGTTCGCTTGCAGCCTGTGAAGGTGCGCTTTTAGTTGTTGATGCGGGTCAAGGTGTAGAAGCACAAACTTTGGCTAACTGCTATACAGCGATTGAAATGGACTTAGAAGTTATTCCTGTTCTAAACAAAATCGACTTACCGCAGGCCGATCCACTTCGCGTTGCTGAAGAAATCGAAGACATCATTGGTATCGACGCCTTAGAGGCTGTTCGTTGTAGTGCAAAAACAGGTATCGGTATTGAAGAAGTGTTAGAGGTTATCGTTAAAGATATTCCGCCACCAGAAGGTGACAAAGACAAGCCTCTACAAGCATTAATTATCGATTCATGGTTTGACCCATACCAAGGCGTTGTATCATTAGTGCGTATCAAGCACGGTGAGCTACGCGCGGGCGATAAAATTAAGATCATGTCGAATGACCAAGTTCACATTGCTGATAAAGTGGGTATTTTCACACCAAAGCAAACTAACACGGGCATCTTAAAAACCGGTGAAGTAGGCTTTGTAATTGCGGGTATTAAAGAAATCCATGGTGCACCAGTAGGTGATACCATTACTTTACAACGTAATTCTGCTCCAGAACGCTTACCGGGTTTCCAACGCATTAAACCACAGGTTTATGCGGGTATGTTCCCAATTTCATCAGATGATTATGAATCATTCCGTGATGCGCTTGATAAACTGAGCTTGAACGATGCATCGTTATTCTTCGAGCCAGAAAATTCAACAGCACTAGGTTTTGGTTTCCGTTGTGGCTTCTTAGGTATGCTACACATGGAAATCATCCAAGAGCGTCTTGAACGTGAATACGATATTGATCTTATTACCACGGCTCCTACGGTAATCTATGAAGTTGAAACTAAAGACGGCGTTAAGCAGATTGATAATCCATCTGATCTTCCACCGGTCAATAATATTCTTGAGATCCGTGAGCCAATTGTTGAAGCTAACATATTAGTTCCACAAGAATTTTTAGGTAACGTAATTACGCTTTGTGTTGAAAAGCGCGGCGTACAAACTAAAATGAACTACCACGGTAAGCAAGTGGCGGTAACATACGAATTACCAATGGCTGAGGTCGTTATGGACTTCTTCGATAAGTTAAAATCAACAAGCCGTGGTTTTGCGTCACTTGATTATAACTTTAAGCACTTCCAAGCGTCAGACATGGTACGCGTGGACGTACTAATCAATGGTGAACGTGTCGATGCATTAGCCATCATTGTACACCGTGATATCGCGCAATCACGTGGTCGTCTATTAGCTGAGGCACTGAAAGATCTGATTCCACGTCAACAGTTTGATATTGCAATTCAAGCGGCAATTGGTCAGCATGTTATTGCGCGTACAACTGTCAAACAGTTACGTAAAAACGTAATTGCAAAGTGTTACGGTGGTGACGTAAGCCGTAAGAAAAAGCTTCTACAGAAGCAAAAAGAAGGTAAAAAGCGAATGAAGCAACTAGGTAACGTTGAAGTGCCGCAAGATGCGTTCTTAGCTATCCTTAAAGTTGGTAAATAATAGAAGTTAATAAAGGAATTAATGCATGGCGGGTTATTTTTCGATTTTTTTAGTGTTGTTAACGCTTGGCTCAGGGCTAATCTGGTTAATTGACCATTTTATGTTTGCACCAAAGCGTCAACAGCGCATCGCCCTTGCTCAAAATGCGTCGGGCGGTGAGCTAGACGAAGAAACTGCCGCATTAATTGCGCCAGAACCAAGTATTACTGAAACGGCAAAATCAATCTTCCCGATGATCGCCGCAATTACAATTTTTCGTTCCTTTATTTTTGAGCCGTTTCAGATACCATCAGGTTCGATGATGCCAACGCTATTGGTTGGTGACTTTATATTGGTTCAGAAGTACTCATATGGTATTAAAGATCCAGTATGGCGTACTCAACTTGTTGATGTTGATGAGCCAGAGCGTGGTGATATAGTTGTATTTAAATACCCTTTGGATGAGCGTGTGGATTACATTAAACGTGCTGTCGGTTTACCAGGGGATAAAATAGTTTATCGTAATAAGCATCTTTATATCCAACCTAAGTGTGAGGATGGAGCAACGCAGCAAGGTGAGTTGTTGTGTAATGAATACAATAAAATTGATATGGAAATTCTCAATAGTGACGAATTCAAGCAAGGGTCTATGAATTTAGTACGCTTAGATGAAAATCTAGGCACAGTGAATCATAACATCTTGATTAACCCTGAAGCGCTTGAAATGAAAGGCCGTTATTATCAACAACCAGGTACACGCTCAGATGAGTGGGTTGTTCCTGCTGATCATTATTTTATGATGGGTGATAATCGTGATAACAGCCAAGACAGTCGCTTTTGGGGCTTTGTGCCAAAAGAAAACCTGGTAGGTAAAGCCGTCTTTATATGGATGAGTTTTGAATTTGAAAATGGCCCAGATGACTTCTTACCAAGCTGGGTTCCAACTGGTGTTCGTTTTGAACGCCTAGGTAATATTCAGTAACGATGAAAAAAAACGTAACAGAGTTATACAAAAAAATAGGTTATACATTCACTGATCAAGCTTTGCTTGAACAGGCAATGACGCACCGCAGCCATAAAGGTCAACATAATGAGCGCTTAGAGTTTTTAGGTGATTCTATATTGAGCTTTGTGATTGCGAATGCGCTTTACAGCAAATTTCCTAAAGCGCGAGAAGGTGACTTAAGTCGCATGCGCTCAACCTTAGTGCGTGGTCAAACACTGGCTGAATTTGGTCTTGAGTTTGGCTTAGGCGATTACTTACGCTTGGGTCCTGGTGAGCTTAAAAGCGGCGGTTTTCGTCGTGAATCGACCTTAGCCGACGCAGTTGAAGCCATTATTGGTGCCGTATTCCTTGATTCAAACATTGAACAATGTGGTGAGTTAATTTTAAGCTGGTATGAATCGCGACTTGATGCAATTTCACCGGGTTTAAATCAGAAAGATCCAAAGACATTACTTCAAGAATACTTACAAGCGCGCAAGTTATCGTTACCAGGCTACACTGTTATTGATACAAAAGGTCAAGCGCACAATCAAACATTCACGGTTGAATGTATTGTTGAAGGGATGGATAGTATTATCTCAGTCGGTAGCTCGCGTCGTAAAGCGGAGCAAAAAGCTGCTGAAAAAGCCTTAAAGATACTTAAAAATGAATCTTGATGATTTAATTAGCAAAGAGCCAGCAGAGCTTGATACGCACTGCGGGATGATTGCCATTGTTGGCCGTCCAAATGTGGGTAAATCAACTTTACTTAACTACATTGTTGAGCAAAAGGTGAGTATTACCTCGCGTAAACCACAAACCACACGTCATCGTATTATGGGTATTCATACAGAAGGCAAATACCAAGCCGTGTACGTAGATACGCCAGGCTTACACGTTGACGAAAAACGTGCCATTAACCGCTTAATGAATCGTGCAGCATCAAGCTCAATTGGTGATGTGGAGCTGATCATTTTTGTGGTTGAAGGTACGCATTGGAATGACGACGATGAGATGGTACTTAATAAAGTACGTCAAAGCGGTCGCCCAGTGCTATTGGTTATGAATAAAATTGACCAAGTTAAAGACCGTGACTTAGTACTGCCGCACATGCAGTTTTTGGGCGGTAAATTTGATTTCGTTGGTATCATGCCTGTTTCGGCAAAGCAGGGAAAAAATATTGAACTCATTAAAGATGAAGTGAAAAAGCGCTTACCGCTTTGTGAATTTTATTTCCCTGAAGACTATGTGACAGACCGTTCAATGCGCTTTATGGCGGCAGAGGTGATCCGTGAAAAGCTAATGCGCTTTATGGGTGATGAATTACCGTATTCTGTTACCGTTGAAATCGAGCAATTTAAATGGCTTGATAACGGTGTATGGCAAATTAATGGTCTGATCCTCGTTGAGCGTGAAACGCAAAAGCGCATGGTCATTGGCAACAAAGGCGAAAAGCTGAAAGTGATTGGCCGTGAAGCTCGTAAGGACCTTGAAGACATGCTTGATAATAAAGTGTTCTTAGAGCTTTGGGTAAAAGTGAAATCAGGCTGGGCTGACGATGAGCGTGCACTACGTAGCCTTGGCTATGGTGAAGACTAAGTAAAGCCTACACGCCATGGATAGCGAATTCTACACAGCATACTTGCTGCATCGACGTCCCTTTAGTGACTCGCAAGTCATGCTAGATATGCTGGTAGAAGGCGTTGGTCAGCTCAGAATGCTGGCTCGTATTAGTGGCCGTCAGGCCACTAAACATAAAGCACAACTGCAACCCTTCCAATCACTGCTGGTCAAGTACAGCGGCAAATCAGATTTAAAATACATTAATCACTTTGAACCCCATGATGGCCAAACTATGCTTACTGGCACCGAGCTCTATTGCGGTTTCTATTTGAACGAATTAACTAATCGTATCGTACCAATCAATGAGCCGATGGAAAGTGTTTATCATCTTTATAAGCAGCATTTAGACGAGTTATCAACCACTAAAAACCTACAAGCTGTGCTGCGCTCGTACGAGTTTCAGTTACTTGAAATGCTTGGTTATGGCGTTGATTTTAGTGTGGATGCGCAAGGGGATGAAATTAACGATGCAGCAAATTACCAGTACTTTGCTGAGTACGGCTTTTTGTTGCATGACGACCCCCTCAGTGGCTTTTCTGGAAAGCAGTTAAATGCTATTGCTGCTCATGACTTTAGCGCACCAGATGTGTTATATATGGCAAAGCAATTAAGCCGATATCTACTTAAGCCTTTACTTGGCAAAAAGCCATTAAAAAGCCGTGAGTTATTTATTAAGTAGGCTGAAACTCAGCCATTAATCGTTGTTTTAAACAGGTAAAAAAATGAAAGATATTCTTCTTGGTGTAAACGTTGATCATATTGCCACTTTACGCCAAGCGCGTGGCACAAGTTACCCAGATCCAGCCCATGCGGCCGCGGTTGCTGAACATGCTGGTGCAGATGGTATTACTATTCATTTGCGTGAAGATCGGCGTCATATTCAAGACCGTGACGTGTATGTAATGGCAAAAACAATTCAAACACGTATGAATCTTGAAATTGCCGTAACTGATGAAATGATTGATATTGCCCTTGAAGTGAAACCGGCTTATGTGTGTTTGGTGCCGGAAAAGCGTGAGGAGCTAACGACCGAAGGTGGCCTTGACGTAGTGGGTAACTTTGAAAAAGTAAAAACAGCGACAGAAAAACTAACAGCAGCGGGTATTAAGGTGTCGTTATTCATCGATGCCGACAACGCGCAACTTGACGCTGCAAAAGCCTGTAATGCCCCATACGTTGAAATTCATACCGGCGCCTATGCTGATGCAGAAAATGACCAAGCGCTTCACACAGAGCTTGAGCGCATTCGCAGTGGCGTACAATATGCCGATAGCCTTGGCTTAATCGTCAATGCGGGTCATGGCCTTCATTACCACAACGTAAAACCGATTGCAGCAATGCCAGAAATCTACGAGTTGAACATTGGTCATGCGATTATTGCCCGTGCAGCAATTGATGGTTTAGAAAAAGCAGTGACCGATATGAAGCGTTTAATGATTGAGGCGCGTTTATAATTGAGCTTTAGTCACTGAGTTTTAAAACTGCTCCGCGTTTTTATTTGCTCAAATAAATGATCAACTGTGCAAGCTCTGATGATAACAAGGGAGAAAGACATAGCAGGGCGATTAAATACTGGTGCTTTTTCTTATAGTTCTGCAATACTTCGTCACCCAGTGTCGATAGCTCTCCCTTTTTAATTGAATGAAAAATAACGGAGTTTGGTTTCTCCTTCATTAACTTTGCTTTCTTGTTATATTCGTGCCATTGCTGTGTGTAGTTAGTCTTTACGTAATTATTAGCGACTTTACTTAGCTTAGTATAAAGATGAAAAAACCAAGCGAGCGAAACCGCACTAAAGACGATAAGTAAAACAAAATACATAACAGTTTCCTTATGAAATTCACATTTAGAGCATGCAGTCGAATGCTGTTATCCTTGCTGCTCAGTCATTCCCGCATCATTTAACAAGTTATTTAGCTCATCAATCAACTCAAATAACTCAGGCTCAATGTAATTTAGGTCACAATCACTTTTCAGTGAGGTTTCTAGCGTTTCAGCAAGTGATTTTAGCTTAGGTACACCGGTGTAGCAGCATGCACCATGGAACTTATGAACAATGCTAAGTACATGTTCACAGTCTTCTTTTTCAATTGCTACATTAAGAAGGCGCAGAGTTTCCGGCACACTTAGTAGCAGCATATTAAGCATTTCGAGTGCGAGCTCTTCTTTGCCTCCTGCACGTTGTAGCGCGAGCTGCCAATCTAGGCGTGTACTTTCAAAAGGAGGCTCCGATTGAGCTGTAACTGTTTTGCTCCGTTCTCTATTAATAGGCGACTGCGGACTGTGATCGCTGATTATTTGTTTTAACATGTCTTCATCAATTGGCTTGGTTAAATAACCCTTAAAGCCATCTTTGAGAAGTTGTTCTTTTTCACCGCTCAAAGCATGCGCTGTGACAGCAATGATTGGGGTATCTTCATTGAGTGAAGATTCACGAATAAGTTTGCATGCTGTAATGCCATCCATAATAGGCATTTGGATGTCCATAAATATTAAGTCGTACTTATGGCTTTTACTCAAGCTATAAGCTTGCGAACCGTTATGTGCTGTATCTATAAGTTCTATTTGCTCTTCAAGTAGGGTGCAAATAAGTTTTAAGTTAGCGTCGTTATCGTCAACAACCAGTACTTTTAGCGGCAATAACTTTTCATCGCCTTGTTCGATATTATGCACAGGGTGATCAAGCCGGTAAGGTGCAGCAAGCACTTCACATAGCTTACGGTGATTAAGCGGCTTACTTAAACAGGCGTCAGCACCACTACCAACAAAAGCTTCACGCATATTGTGAGATACAGTGTTGAGCATAATGTATAAGTAGTCGGTTACAGGGCGTACAGCCTTTACATAACTCTTAAGTTGCTGCATATCGTCAATTGTTGCTGTGTGGCCGATGATACAAATGTCGTAGCTAAAGTCCTTGTTGATTTCATTGAGAAAGCTTTCTTCATCGGTACAAGGTGTGACCTGTGTTTGCCATTCATTTAACAATGATAATGTTGCTTGGTGAGTATGCTCATGAGGTTCTAAATAAAGAATACGCTTATTGATTAACGACTGTGTCGGTAAATCACTGGTAATTGAATTGCTCGGTGTTCTAAATACAGCATTAAAGGTAAAACAGGTACCATTTCCGGGTGCTGAGTTTAAGGTTATTCGACCATTCATGGCTTCAACAATGTGTTTAGTAATAATTAAACCAAGGCCTGTGCCGCCAAACTTACGCGTAATACTTGAATCAGCTTGGCCAAATGGGGTGAATAGGGCGTCTTGTTTATCCATTGGAATGCCCACCCCTGTATCGGTGACTGATACCAAGATAGATGCGCGTTCTTCATCTAATAAACGATGACCAACATCCACTTTTATAGACCCTTTTTCGGTGAATTTTATGGCGTTGCTTAAAAGATTAATCAAAACTTGTTTAAAGCGTGTTGGGTCGCCGGTGAGGTTATCAGGCACATGCGGATGGATAAATATTGATAACTCTAGCTGCTTTTCATGTGCACTAGGCGCAAGTAAGGTCAGCACCTCATTAATTGTATCGCGAAGTTGAAACTGCATTGACTCCAACTCCATCGCACCCGCTTCTAACTTAGAGAAATCTAAAATATCACTGATAATCGTCATTAAGCTATTTGCAGAAAGCTCTATGGTATCTAAGTAATCTTTTTGATGCTTATTAAGCGGTGTTTTATATAACTGGCGAGTAAAGCCAATTACCCCATTTAGAGGCGTTCTGAGTTCATGACTCATTTTTGCTAAGAAGTCAGACTTAACACGGTTAGCATCTTGTGCGTCTTTTTTAGCAATACTTAACTGAATATTTTGTGTTTCATATTGTTCAAGGGTTTCGCGGTAATCAGAGGTTGCTTGGTCAATATGCTTTTGCATTTCGTCTCGTTGCATCACCATGGTGTGCGAAATTGTATTGAGCCCTTCTCGAAGTAGTTCAAATTCGCCAAACATTTTCTTGTCGAGGCCGGTATCAACTTTACCTTCAATTAACTTATCGGTAGCGAGTACTAACTTATTAAGAGGCTGAACAAACATGCGAGTTAGCCTAAATGCTAAAATTGTGGCAAGTACCAAGGCTAAAATAATAACAATTCCACTTACAAGTAGTGCGCGTTGCTGGCCGATAATTGCTTGCTGCTTGTTAAGCATAATGACGACAGTGCCAAGTGATGCTTGGTAACTATGATGATTCCAAATCATGTCTTGGCGACTATGATTAATAATAGCCGTTGAAAAGGTTAAATAATGTTTAGAGTTTTTGACATTGATACCCTCAAGTGCTGCCGAGTTATTAGTAACGATATCTTTAAATTCACTTTGATACTTACTAAAAATGACCAGCTCGTTATTTTCATCGAATATGGCGATCGACTGTATAGCAGGGGCGTGTTTATTATGGGTATGGCTTACCAAACGTGTTAGTAAAGTTTTATTCCGCTTTAGCAGAGGTTGCTCTACAGCAATGGCAAGTGGCTCGATAATTGTTACGCCTTGTTGATATAAAATTTCATCGAGCTCAATGTAACGATTTATTGTAAAATAACCGCCCAGCAACAAGCCTATGATTACAGTCGGTATCAAAGTTAGGGTTAAGACTGAATCACGTAAGCCAAATTTCGTCATAAGATAGGTTGTTGTCATTATTATCGTTGTTTAAGAGTATATACTTACTCCCGCTTTATCAATAATTAAGGTGTTGTCCGATGGCACAGATTTTCAAAGCCAAGAAGAAATCCGTTTCACAAAAAATGATCACGTTATCGGTTACAGCAATGGATCATCAAGGGCGTGGGGTTGCAAAACATAATAATAAAGTGTGTTTTGTAAATGGTGCGCTGCCAGGTGAAGAAGTTAAAGCGCAACTTGTTGAAGACAAAGCTCGTTTTGCTAGCGCCGATTGTAAAAAAGTGCTTCATGGATCTGAATATCGAGTTAAGCCATTTTGTGAACATTATCAGGTGTGTGGAGGATGTCAGTTACAGCACTTAGATGCTTCTCAACAATTAGTTGAGAAGCAAGCTGCAGTGAGTCAGCTGTTTGCGAAGTTTGCTAAGGTCACTAGCTTAAACTGGGAAGAACCACTGACCAGTGATATGCAGCATTACAGGCGTTCGGCTCGCATTGCTGTAATGCATGATAAAGCAGCTAAAAAAATGCGTGTTGGTTACCGTGCGCAAGGCTCGAAGCAACTGGTGAGTATTAATCAATGTGATGTGTTAACTAGCACATTCAGTGAACTTTTTACTCTTTTTGATTTACTTATTAATACACATAAAGGCTTACATAGTATAACCCATTTACAATTGTGTGAGGCTGATAATGCTGCGTTTGTGGTTATCCGACATACGAAACCAATAAGTGAAGAGCTTAAGTCATTCGTTGCTCAAGCTTGCCAAGAACAACAATGGTTAATTGTTTGGCAATCAGAAAGTGGGCAGATTGATCAGTCACACTATCCGATGCCGTACTACACTATACCTAAATATGATTTAACCTTTGAATTTGGCCTTGAAAATTTTATTCAAGTTAATCCGCAAGTGAATCAAGCTATGCTCAATCAAGCAAAAGAGTGGTTAGATTTACAAGGTCATGAACAAGTGTTGGATTTGTTTTGTGGAATTGGTAATTTTTCATTGCTGCTTGCAAAGTATGCAAAACACGTAATTGGTGTCGAAGGAGTGGATTCTGCGGTTGCATTAGCGAAACAAAATGCGCACACTAACTCATTATCGAATACTGATTTTTACTGCTTTGATTTAACTCAATCGATGCAATCCGCTGCGTGGTTTAGTGCTGAACTTGATGTGTTAGTACTTGACCCATCACGCACAGGTGCGATGGCTATTTTAGAGCAATTACCGCTTACCCAGTTTAAAACGATTTTATATGTCTCTTGTGATCCTGTTACTTTAGCCCGTGACAGTGCAATTATTTTACAAGCAGGCTTTAGCATTAAAAAAATTGGGCTTATGAATATGTTTCCACATACGGGGCATATCGAAACAATGGCGTTATTTCACAGGAGGTAAAGCGCACTATGGTAGCTACTAGACAATCACATCAGCTTACAAAGCAGAGTGATTTTGCCAGCCGTATCGAGCTGTTAGCGCTAACAGAAGACAAAACTACCTTATTAGAGCAGGCGCATGAGCTGTGCCTACATTGTGACGATGCGAAACGTCAGAATACCGCCATTGAAATGGTGGAGATTTTAGCTGAACTGAATTTAGATGCGGACTCACTGGCTACGGCATTTTTAACGCCTTATTTCTTAGCTGAAAAAATTTCGCTTGAGACAGTCACAGAAAAGTTAGGTAATCACGTTGCGTTATTACTTACAGGCGTAAGCCAAATGGCGACGATCAGTACCTTGGCTCACCAAGGTAAGGGCACAGTGCAAATCGACAATATCCGCCGTATGTTGTTAGCCATGGTTGAAGATGTGCGTGCCGTGGTGATTAAATTAGCGGAACAAGTATGCCACTTACGTGATGTGAAAGACGCCAGTGAAGAAGAGCGTGTCATTGCCGCTAAGGAAACACGCGATATCTTTGCGCCCCTTGCTAACCGTTTAGGAATTGGTCAGCTTAAATGGGAGCTTGAAGATCTTTCGTTCCGTTACCTGCACCCAGACACCTATAAGAACATCGCAAAACAGCTTGATGATAAGCGCCTTGCTCGCGAAGCTTACATGGAAAACATGGTTGCTTTAGTAAAATCACGCTTGGCTGAAGCGGGTATTGAAGGTGAAGTATATGGCCGACCTAAACATATCTACAGTATTTACAAAAAAATGGCGCAAAAGAACTACGAGTTTGATCAGCTGTTTGATATTCGCGCTATGCGCATTGTGGTAGAGCGCCTGCAAGATTGTTACGCAGCATTAGGTATCGTGCATACTAATTGGCGCCATTTAAATAAAGAATTTGACGATTATATTGCAACGCCAAAACAAAATGGCTATCAGTCAATCCATACCGTGGTATTTGGCCCTGAAGGTAAAACCGTTGAAATTCAAATTCGCACAAGCGAAATGCACCAAGATGCCGAGTTGGGTGTGGCTGCACACTGGATGTATAAAGAAGGGGCATTGCCAGGGCGTGGTTCGGGCTATGAGCAAAAAATTAGTTGGTTACGTAAATTACTACAATGGCAAGAAGAGGTTGTTGATGGTAGTGATTTAGCTGAAGAGCTTAAAAACCAAGTAGTTGAAGACCGTGTTTATGTGTTCACGCCAAAAGGCGATATTTTCGATTTACCACTGGGTGCAACACCGCTTGATTTTGCTTATTACATTCATTCAAATGTCGGACATCGCTGCATAGGTGCGAAAATTTTCGGCAAAATAGTGCCGTTTACCCATCAACTTAGCACCGGCGATCAAGTTGAAATCTTAACGCAAAAACAAGCTAATCCAAGTCGAGACTGGTTAAATCCATCCCTAGGTTATATCAAGTCGTCACGCGCTCGCTCAAAAATACATCATTGGTTTAAACAACTTGATCGCGATAAAAACTTAAGTGCAGGTAAAGAGATTCTTGAAACTGAGCTGCAAAAACTGGAGCTGACAACAAAAGATTTAACCCCTGCAATTGAGCGTTTTAACTTACGTGGGTTAGAGGACTTAATGGTGGCTGTTGGCGCTGGGGATGTGCGTCTTAATCAACTTCTCAACTTTATCAGTGATCGTGATGACGATGAGCCACAAATAAAACTCAAAAAGCCAAAAAATGTCAATGGCGATAAAAACGGCATTGTGGTGGATGGCGTCGGTAGTTTAATGAGTCACGTTGCTAAGTGCTGCCGACCAGTGCCTGGCGATGAAATCATCGGTTACATTACCCAAGGCCGTGGTATTGCCGTGCACCGTGAAGACTGTGATTCATTTAATAAACTAAAAGAGAAACACCCAGAGCGAGTGATTTCTGTGAGTTGGTCTGATGATGTTAACGGCTCCTATGCGTTGACGATTAAAGTTGAAGCAACCGATAGATCAGGACTTATTAGAGACATTAGTTCCGTGCTTGCGAATGAAAAAGTGAATGTGCTCAATATGAATGTCAACACCGTTGAAGATAAGCAATTAGCGTTATTCTCAATGCAAGTTGAAGTGCACGACTTATCGAGCACAAACCGCTTATTGTCTAAATTACATCAAATAGAAGGTGTGCATGATGCAAAGCGTGGGCACGCATAATGTCAGATAAGCAGGTTATTGAACAGTCATTAGCGATTATGGCAAAACTACGGGACCCAGAATCTGGGTGCCCGTGGGATTTAAAACAAGACTTTAAATCAATAGTGCCGCACACCCTTGAAGAGGCTTACGAAGTAGCAGACTGCATTGAAAAAGGTGAACTTACAGAGCTTAAAAGTGAGCTTGGTGATTTACTGTTTCAAGTTATTTTTTATGCTCAACTTGCTAAAGAGCAGGGCTTATTTGATTTTGCCGACGTGGCCAATACGCTTAATGAAAAACTAGTCCGTCGTCATCCCCACGTCTTTGCAGAGCAAAGTGAACTGTCGGATGCAGAGCTTTCAGCGCAGTGGCAGGCTATTAAAGCTCAGGAGCGAGCAGAAAAAACAGCTTCACCGCAAATGAGTCTTTGGCAAGATATTCCAGATGCCATACCTGGACTTTCTAAAGCAAAAAAAATTCAACAACGCGTGGCGAGCTTAGGATTTGATTGGCCAAGTTATCATGGTGCGTTAGATAAAGTGGCTGAAGAAATTGATGAAGTTAAAGAAGCCCTTCAACAGGATCCATATTCTGAGCACAGCGCAGAAGAGTTAGGTGATTTATTATTTGCGACGGTCAATGTTGCCCGTCATCTAAAACGCGATCCTGAGCAACTGCTTCGAAATGCCAATAGAAAGTTTACATCACGTTTTGAAAAAGTTGAGGCTTATTTAAGTACGCGAGGGCAAAGCCTAGAAACAGCAACACTAGAGCAAATGGATGAGGCGTGGGAAGCAATTAAACTGCCTACGAAGTAACATGCTTCGAAGCGGTTTTCCCCGCGCTCGTTTTTTGTGCACTAATTTGCTAATTTTATCTGGATTGATAGCAGTCCCTTTGCTATAATATCGCCCCGTCTTGATTCTATATTATTCCTTTTAATTCCTGATATTCTAGGGTTCGCATGAGTACAAAATTTATCTTCGTTACTGGCGGGGTTGTTTCTTCGTTGGGTAAAGGTATTGCAGCAGCGTCATTAGCCGCTATTTTAGAAGCACGTGGTCTAAACGTGACAATTTTAAAGCTGGATCCTTATATCAACGTTGACCCAGGCACTATGAGCCCAATTCAGCACGGTGAAGTATATGTTACTGAAGACGGTGCAGAAACTGACCTTGATTTAGGTCACTATGAGCGTTTCATCCGTACCAAGATGACTAGCCGCAACAACTTCACACAAGGTCGTGTTTATGAAGATGTGCTACGACGTGAGCGTCGTGGTGAGTACCTTGGTGCAACTATTCAGGTTATCCCACACATCACAAACGATATTAAGCAACGTGTATACGACGGTGCAGAAGGTAGCGATGTCGCTATCGTTGAAATCGGTGGTACAGTGGGTGACATTGAGTCACAACCGTTCTTAGAAGCAATTCGTCAGCTTGGCACTGAAATCGGCCGTGAGCGCGCATTGTTTATCCACCTGACGCTTGTGCCATTCTTAGGCCCTGCAGGTGAAGTGAAAACGAAACCAACGCAACATTCAGTTAAAGAGTTGCGTTCGATTGGTATTCAACCAGATATCTTAATCTGTCGTTCTGATCGTAAATTACCGAATAACGAGCGTGCAAAAATCGCACTTTTCACTAACGTTGAAGAGAAAGCGGTTATTTCATTACCTGACGTAGAAAGCATCTATAAGATCCCTGCGTTACTTAAGTCACAAGAACTTGATAACTTCGTATGTCGTCGTTTCTACCTTGAGTGCCCTGAAGCAGACTTATCTGAGTGGGAGCAAGTGTTATATCAAGAGTCTAACCCAACAGGTGAAGTGACAATTGGTATGGTAGGTAAATACATCGAACTACCAGATGCGTATAAATCAGTAAACGAAGCATTAAAGCATGCAGGTCTTAAAAATCGCCTAACGGTGAACATTGAGTACGTTGATTCACAAGACTTAGAAAGCAAAGGGACTGAGTTACTGTCTCACCTTGACGCTATCTTAGTACCAGGTGGCTTCGGCGGCCGTGGTGTTGAAGGTAAGATTTTAGCGGCTAAATATGCACGTGAAAACAAAGTTCCTTATTTAGGCATTTGTTTAGGTATGCAAGTGGCGCTTATTGAATATGCGCGTAACGTTGCTGGCCTTGAAGGTGCAAACTCAACCGAGTTCAATGCTAAATCAGCACACCCTGTGGTTGGTTTAATCACTGAGTGGCAAGATGCTGACGGTAACGTTGAAATTCGTGATGAGCAATCTGACTTAGGTGGCACTATGCGTTTAGGTGCACAGAAGTGTCATTTAATCGCTGGTTCTAAAGTAAGCGAAGTATATGGTAGTGACGAAATTGTAGAACGTCACCGTCACCGTTACGAAGTAAACAACCACTATGTAGAGCAGCTTGAGAAAGCTGGCTTGAGTTTCACTGGTTTATCTGAAGATAAGAAACTAGTCGAAATCATCGAGAATAAAGATCACCCTTGGTTTATTGCCGCGCAATTCCACCCGGAATTCACGTCAACACCACGTGATGGTCACCCGCTATTTGAAGGGTTTGTTGCAGCTGCACACACTCACCAAAAAGCGTCATCGTAATTTAAATAGGCCGTGCTATATGCACGGCTTATTTGTTTTAAAAAGCCAGCAAGAATAAGCTGGCACAAACTCACCATTTTCGGGAAAAGAGGAATCAAGATGTCAGAAATCGTAAAAGTGATTGGTCGCGAAATCATGGACTCGCGTGGTAACCCAACTGTTGAAGCTGATGTACATT
>Ga0213832_1000336_pt1 | contig 43373 bp, 40 predicted proteins | sample SWATP13_FD_161660 | JGI IMG/M metagenome (GOLD analysis project Ga0213832, IMG submission 161660) | Coastal seawater microbial communities from Marineland, Florida, United States - SWA TP1 #3 | ecosystem: Environmental > Aquatic > Marine > Coastal | place: USA: Florida | collected 2016-08-06 | reverse complement strand
ACGGAAGCTTAACGCCTTCGGCGGCTTCCGTTTTCTCCGAGGGTACAGGCTAGATACCGAGTCTCTGGCTGAAGCCAGTATCCGACTGAAGTCGGAGGGGTTCCTCCTCAAAACGAGGACTCTAAATGCACGAGGCTCTGAGCCGAAGCGAGAAAGCTTGGGCACAGCAACGCGCTCCGCCGAAAACATCAGCCTACTGCCATCACATTAGTGCTAGATAACCTCACCGGCAGCACGCGCCCGATCGAGCAACCCGGAGATCGCTCCCGGCACCAGTCGCATCGCAGCAAGCAGCATAACCAAACCGATCGGCGCTACCACCAGGGTCGACAGCACGCCCGTGCCAAGATCATCACCGCTGATCTTGGAGACATAGCCGGCCATGAACGGGCCAACCCCTAGCCCCACCAAAGTGGTAGCAAGAAAGAATATCGCAGTCGCGACGCCGCGCATGCGCGGGAGAACCAGCGCCTGACTGGTTGCCGCGGCCGCTCCCAGCGCTGAGGACGTAAGCAGGCTCTGCACAAAGGCGAGCATATAAAACAGCACAATGCTTTGGGTGGTGAAGATAAAATAGACAACGGGGATCGGCGTCAGCAACCCGAACAGGATCACCAGAATTCGACCATCCGCTCTACGCTTGAGCAGGAAGTCCGCCATCGCACCTCCCAAAATCACCCCGAGGAACCCCCCGACCGCGCCCGGCGCGCCCAGAAACAGCCCCAGTTCCGACTTCGAGGCACCTAGCATTCGCTCTCCATAGGGCGCTGCCCAATAGGAGATCGAATAGGAGATGAAGGCGACCATTCCATAGCCAAGGATCACGGTCAGAAACGCCGGTGAGCCCCAGGTCAGGCGAAAGGTCGGCAAGTCGCGCTGGCGCAGGCCCATCGCCCAACTGAACACCGCATAATAGCCCAAGCCCAGAAACAGCCATTGATCGGAAATCTTCCACGAACCATCCTCAAACCCGGTGATGATATTTGCCGTGGCTGGGATAAGCTGTGACAGCACAAGTGCGAGGATGGTAAAACCGCCAAGCCCCGCCAGATTGATCACCAGAGCCCTTGGCCCGCGCATAACAGCGCCGATAATCGTGAATGGCGGGATGACCTGCAACAGCTCGGCAAAAAAGCCCTTGAACGGCGTGGGGTCTTCAGGCGTCGTCAGCCCATCGATTGCGCCACGCACCGGTTCGCGAAGGGAAAGCACCCACAGCGCCAGCAACAGTCCCGGTATCCCCACCGCCAGAAACGCCGCTTGCCAACCCTTGAGACCCATAGGCCCCCCGCCGGGGAAGGCTGCGTTCCAGTTCTCAACGATCAACGCACCGATCAGCAACGAAACGCCCCCGCCGATATAGAGCCCCGACGAATAGATCGCGAGTGCGGTCGCCCGGATGCGTGCCGGAAACCAGTCCGAAATCAGCGAATAGGCTGAAGGGCTTGCGGTTGCCTCACCCACCCCGACGCCCACGCGCGCCACAGTCAGCATCGTCGCATTCTTGGCAAAGCCCGACAACGCCGTCATGGTGGACCACACCGCAAGCCCCAAAGCGAGCAAACGGGTGCGCTTCCAACTGTCCGCCAATTTGCCGAGCGGGATCCCGAAGAGTGAGTAAAACACTGCAAAGGCAGTGCCGTAGAGAAAGCCGAGATAGGCATCATCCACGCCGAGATCGGCCTTGATATCATTGGCCAGGATCGAGAGAATCTGCCGGTCGATGAAATTCAGCACATAGACCAGCACGAGCACGCTCAAGGCATACCAGCTGTATGCAGGCACCGGCGCGTTGGCGGCGTCTGCGCCAGCCAATTGTTCTTCGCTCAAGAAATTAATCCCATCCCAAATGATCCCCCCGGCGCAGCGCCGGGCCCGCTAGGCGCGATATGGCGTGCTATCGACAATTCCCGCTTCGGCAAAACCCTTTTTGCGCAAGCGGCAGGAATCGCACAAGCCGCAGGCCATGCCATCAGGTGTCGGATCATAGCACGACCAGCTCCACGCCGGGTCTAGCCTCAAGCGGGCGCATTCGCGGGCAATGTCAGCCTTGGTCAGGTGCTGCAACGGGGCGTGGATCGTAAAGGGCGATCCTTCGATACCGGCCTTTGTGCCCAGCCTTGCGGTTTCAGCGAAACTGGCAATGAACTCCGGTCGGCAATCGGGATAGCCGGAATAATCGAGCGCATTTACTCCGATAAAAACGTCGCGCGCGCCCGAACCTTCGGCAAAGGCGGTGGTCAGCGCAAGAAACACCAGATTGCGCGCCGGCACGTAAGTGACCGGGATATGATCGGCGACACCGCCCTTGGGGACATCAATATTGTCGGTCAGCGCCGACCCACCAAACGCACGCAGATCAAGTGCAATTTCGACATGGCGCGCGACGCCAAGCTTATTGGCAATACGGCGTGCTGATTCGAGTTCGAGCCGGTGGCGCTGGCCATAATCGACGCTCAAAGCGTGAACTGCATAGCCTTGTTCCTGCGCGAGCGCCGCGGTTACCATCGAATCAAGCCCGCCCGACAGCAAAACGACCGCAATCGGCCTCGTCACAACGCCCTCAGCCACTGTCATGACTGGATCAGCACCGACCCGTGCGGCGCGCTTCGGCGGTGAACTGGAACGGCAGGCCATCGGCAATGCCCTGGCTTTCGATCTGCACCAGAGAGTTGGTTTCACGGCGGATATTGGTCCGCCCAAAGCCATTGTTCGGACAGGTGTATTGCACCGTCACCTTGGCGGCGGCGTCTTCGATCACGAACTGGCTGCAGCCACCTTCGGGATGGCGAAGCTGGATCAACTCCTGTCCGCTGCGCACGCAGACCTTCCGATCGGGCGAGCCGTCACGATGCTTGACAGTCCATTCGCCCTTGGCAAGTCCACCAAGCATAGCCAGTCCTTGCGGCTGAGCGGCGGCCTGCGGCACTTCCATTAGCATGATTGAGCCCACGCCGATCAAAGCCAGCGCGGCGAATGTGCCTTGAATAGTCATACGCTCCCCCTTCCCCCGGGAAATTGGCAGCTTTAAGCGATAGCGGCAAAGGCGGCGCATTGTCTTGGCCAAAACCGTCACACCGGGCATCACAAAGCAAGCTCGAATATGCGTGAGCAAAACGCACAGTCGATCTCGATAATGCCCTGCTCGTTGCACATTTCACGCTGCTCTGCTTCAGGAAAGCGCGCGATCACCGCAGCGTAATGCTCCAGCGTGCACCGGCACCCGCGCACCAGCGCTGCTCCGGGCTGGACGCGAATTTCATCTTCTTCATGAAACAGCCGCCATGTGATGGCCTCCAGCGACAGAGCAGGGTCGAGCAATTCCTCATGGCTGATGCTGCCGCCCAGGATCGCGACATGCTCCCAATCGGGGTGTTCCATACGGACATGAAGCCGCTCGCGCCCTTCCTCGCCATCGGGCAGGTGCTGGATCAGGATGCCCGCTGCCGATCGCTTGCCGCCAGCAGCACGGCTGGCGACGCGGATCAGCGTGGGAACCTGCTCGGACTGGCTGAAATAGGTCTCGCAGGCCTCCGCCATGCTGTCCCCTTCCAGCGGAACAATCCCCTGATAACGCTGCCCGTGCTCGGTCTCGAAAGTTACCGCAAGATAGCCAGCGCCAAACAGCGCCGCCAATGAGGGGTTAGCGCCGAGCGCCGCCAGCCGCTGTGCATCAAAATCGGCATAGCCGCGCACCGCGCCGTCGCGGTAATCGCACACAAGCAGGTTCACGATCCCGCCTTGCGTTTGCGCCTGCATGGTAAGCTGCGCTTTCTCGCCCTTGAGCAAGCCGCCCATTAGCGCAGCAAGCACCAAGGCCTCGCCCAGAAGGTGCGTGATCGGCGGCGGGTAATCATGGGCTGAGAGCACTGCGTCGAGCAAGCCATCAAGCCGCACCACGCGCCCGCGCGCGCCCCGGGTCGGCAGGGTAAAGCCAAGCAGCTTGTCAGCGAAAGTTTCGGGCGAAGGTTCGATCAGGTAGTCCATTTGAGGGCCTATATGGGGGCGGCTGGGCGAGAGGGTAAGCCCCCTCAAACAGCGAGCTTGCCAAAGGCCCACAGCAACACCGATTTCTGGGCGTGGATACGGTTTTCCGCCTCGTCGAAGACGACCGATTGCGCCCCTTCGAACACCTCCATGCTCACCTCGTCGCCGACATGGGCGGGCAGGCAGTGGAGGAAGATTGCATCGCTCTTGGCGTGGGCCATCAGCGCTGAGTTGACCTGGTAGGGTGCCATCGCGGCGAGCTTTTCCTCGGCATGGGCCTGACCCATCGAAACCCAGGTATCGGTAACAAGAACATCGGCGCCGCTCGCGGCTTTGGCAGCGTCCTGCGTGAGAGTGATGATAGCCCCTCCGCTGCGTGCCATCTCCACAAATTCGGCATCCGGTTCATAGCCCGCAGGCGTTGCCACCCGGACGTTGAACTTGAACAGTCCGGCCGCCTCAAGGATCGAATGCAGCACGTTGTTGCCGTCGCCAAACCAGGCAACTTCAAGACCGGGCAGCGATTTGCCGTGTTCGATCATCGTCAGCAGATCAGCGACGATCTGGCAGGGGTGCGAGCGATCCGTCAGCCCGTTGATCACCGGAACGCTGGCGTGGGCTGCCATTTCCGTGATCTTGGCGTGATCATCGGTGCGCAGCATGATACCATCGACCATGCGGCTCAAGACGCGGGCGGTATCGGCAATCGTCTCGCCGCGCCCCAATTGGCTTGAGGTCGAATCAAGCAGCAGCACGCTGCCGCCCAGCTGGCGCATCGCGATGTCGAAGCTGACCCGGGTGCGGGTCGAATTCTTCTCGAACACCAGCGCCAAGACATGGCCCTTGAGCGGCGCATCCGCATCCGGCGCACCCCTGGGCAAGCCAGCGCGTGCCGCCTTGCGATCCATCGCATCGTTGAGCATTGCCGCGATCGCATCAGCGCCAGCGTCATTAAGATCAAGGAAATGCGCCATCACGCCGCCTCGGGGATTTTGAAGCTGGCAGCGCCTGCCGAAAGCTTGTCGAAAAATTCCTCGATCTCGGCGTCCCCGATCACCAGCGGCGGCAGAATGCGGATCGTGTTGTCGCCCGCTGCCACGGTGAGCAGCTGGTGATGATCGCGCAGGTGGACATAGAAGGGGCGGCTCTCGAACTTCATCTTGAGCCCCAGCATCAGCCCGCGCCCACGCACCAGTTCGAACATGTCCGGGTAATTGCCGATGAATTGTTCGAGGCGCGCGCGCAGCCGCTCACCCTTTTCGCGCACGCTTGCGAGGAATTCCTCGTTGGCGACGGCCTTCATCACTGCCATGCCCGCCGCCATCGCCAGCGGATTGCCGCCATAGGTCGAACCATGGGTGCCGAAAGTCATGCCGCGCGCGGCCTTGGCGGTGGCGATGCAGGCGCCGAGCGGGAAGCCGCCACCAATGCCCTTGGCAGTCGCGAGAATATCGGGCTCGATGCCGTATTGTTCGTAGGCGTAGAAGGTGCCGGTGCGCGCGACGCCGCATTGCACTTCGTCGAGCACCAGCATGAGATCATGCTCGTCGGCGAGCGCGCGCAGGCCTTGCATGAACCCCTCGGACGCCGGGCGGATGCCGCCTTCGCCCTGAATGGGCTCAACCAGAAAGCCCGCGGTGTTCGGCCCGATCAGCGCCTTGGCGGCGTCCAGATCATCGAAAGGCGCATATTTAAACCCGCTCAATAGCGGCGAGAAGCCGTGGTGCATCTTGGCCTGATTCGAGGCGCTGATGGTCGCCATGGTGCGGCCGTGGAAAGCGTTGTGAAAGGTGATGAGTTCAAAGCGATTCGGATCGCCAGCCTCGCCCGCATTCTGGTGATAGGCGCGCGCGCACTTGATCGCCGCCTCGACCGCTTCGGCGCCCGAATTGGTGAAGAACACCGTGTCGCCAAAGGTCACATCGACCAGCGCCTGCGCCAGCGCCTCGCCCTGCGGGCTGCCGTAAAGGTTGGAGACATGCATCAGCGTTGCCGCCTGCTCCTGAATCGCGCGGATCAGGCCTTCGTGCGAATGGCCAAGCAGGTTGACTGCGATCCCGCTCGCAAAATCGAGATAGCGCGTGCCGTTTTCATCAATCAGGTGACAGTGCTCGCCTCGCACGGGCCGCACGCCGCAACGCGGATAGACGGGCATGAGCGCTGGTGTAGACATGGGCATTTCCTGCTGAATGTTTGCGAGAGATACGGAAGCAAAAAGCAAATGGCGGCCCCGCAAAGAGCCGCCATTGGCGTGTCAATAATCCTGCCTGAAACCCGCGTCAAACACGGGGACAAGTCAGGGCAGGATCAAGCCTCAATCGGAACGAGATTGACCGCCGAATGCTTGCCGCGTCGGTCAACCTCAAGATCAAATTCGAAACGCTCGCCCTCGTTAATCGCCGAAAGGCCTGAACGCTCAACCGCACTGATGTGCACAAAAGCATCGGGCTGACCATCGTCGCGCACCAGAAAGCCAAAGCCCTTCATCGAATTGAAGAACTTGACAGTGCCCGTGACCCGTTCGCCCGTCAATTCGCGCTGAGGAGCAGCCGGGGCACGCGGCGCAACCGCGATCACATCACCCACGACCTGCAAATCCTGCGCGGAAATCTTGCCGCCGCGATCCACCAGGTTGAACTCAAGCTGTTGGCCTTCTGCCAGACCCTCAAGCCCAGCACGCTCCACCGCGCTGATGTGAACAAACACATCTTCGCCGCCAGTTTCCTGCTGGATGAAGCCGAAGCCCTTTTGTGCGTTGAAGAATTTCACCACGCCTTTACCAGTGCCAACGACCTGCGCAGGCATGCGGTTGAACCCACCGCCACCGCCGCCGGGGCCACGCGGGCCGCCGCCGCCACGCGGGCCGCCGCCGAAACCGCCGCGGTCACCACCGCCAAAGCCGCCGCGATCGCCTCCGCCAAAACCGCCGCGATCATTGCCGGAGCGCTCATTCCCGAAGCTGCGCGGCGGAGGAAAGCCATCCATACCGCCACCAAACGGATCGAAGTTGTCTTCGCCAAAACCGTCACGCTTGTCGCGGCCGCGCCGGCGCCCCCTATCGTAACCCATAAATCAATTCATACCTTGTCACGCCGCCTGCAAATCATCGCGCCGGTTATGGCCAAGCGGCCAGCCATTCCCAGCTTGCCAGTCCGCTGCACAAATGCATGGGACATCAGCGTTGCAAGACATAGCGCACAAAGAGTTGCTTTGCGAATAATTTTACGGACTCGCCGCGTTTTGTAAAAATATGCAACCTTGCGCCGACCAATGCACCTGCTCTTGCCTCCCAGCCCAAGGCCGCTAGAGATGCCGCCATCGGCCCTGCTCCCTGCATGCGGCCTGTGGAGGAGACCTGATACATGAGCGATTTCCGCAAGCTTTCCGACACCATGCTGGCCAGCCCGCAGATCAGCCTTGATGATATTGCCGAGGCCAAGGCCGTGGGCGTGACGCTGATTGTGAATAATCGTCCCGATGGCGAGGACCCTTCAGCCCCGCAAGGTGATGAAATTGCTGCAGCAGCCGAAGCCGCCGGGCTTTCTTATGTCGCCATTCCCATTGGCCATTCGGGTTTTTCCGAACCTCAAGTCGACGCGCTGATCGCAGCGCTTGAGGCCAACACGGGCGCGACGCTTGGCTATTGCCGCTCGGGCACGCGCTCGACTTTGCTGTGGGCTCTTGCCCAGGCCAAGCTCGGCACTTCGCCTGATACCATTGCCGCTGCTGCCGCTCAGGCAGGCTACGACATCAGTCCGGTGCGAGCGATGGTGGACATGCTGGCAGCGCGCTGAGGCGACTGCAACGATGAGCTTGCCGCCACTGCTGGTCCAGACTGCCGGATCGCTGGCGGCGATTCTTGCGCTTGCCGGATTGGCATGGTGGCTCAAGCTGGGCGGAGCGCCGACGCTGGCGGATGAGGCCGCGCTGCAGAGCGCGGCAGACGAAGTAGCCGATGGGTTTGAAGTGGCCGATTATGCCCTCTCACACGATCGCACCGCTGCGCTGGTGCGCGATTCGCAAGGTCGCATCATGATTATCCGCCGCCATGGCAACCGATTTGCCGGACGCATCCTTGGAACAGGCGCCTGCGCCAGCGTCACTGACGCAGGCCTAAGCGTTGATTGCGGTGAGCGGCGGTTTGGCCCTGTTCATCTGGACTTGGACGAGCCACAGGCTTGGGCCGAGGCAATTAATCGGCTAAGTGAGGGGAGTGATGCTTGAATTCAATCCCGTCCAATATGCCGTGCCGCTGTTTGTCATTGCGGTGCTGGCTGAGATGATCTGGGCCAAATTCCGTGCGCCACAGGCTTACGAGCCCAAGGATACACTGGTCAGCCTACTGTTCGGCTTGGGCTCGACGGTAGCAGGTGCACTGCTCGGCGGGTTTGCGGTGTGGGCGTTCTTTGCCGCCTATGAATTCCGCGTGTTCGACATGGGCCCGGAATGGTGGGCGGTGTGGTGGGCATGGCCGGTTTGCTTCATCCTTGATGATCTTAAGTATTATTGGGTGCACCGCGCCGGACACCGCATCCGCTGGATGTGGGCAGCCCATGTGAACCACCATTCCAGCCAGCATTACAACCTCTCCACCGCGCTCAGGCAAACCTGGACAGGGCCGCTCACTTTCGGCTTTCTGTTTGCCGTGCCGCTGGTGCTGCTCGGGTTTCACCCGGTGATGATCGCGATTTGTGGTGGCTTCAACCTCATATACCAGTTCTGGATCCACACCGAGGCGATCAAGCGAATGCCGCGCTGGTTCGAAGCGGTGATGAACACGCCTTCACACCACCGCGTCCACCACGCCACCAATCCGCGCTATCTCGATCGCAATTATGCTGGCGTGTTTATCGTGTGGGATAAGCTGTTCGGCACCTTTACGCCTGAGGTTGACGACGAGGCGATTCGCTATGGCATTGTGAAGCAGCTCGGCAGTTTCAACCTCTTGTGGGCGGTGTTCCATGAATGGGTCGGCATGATTTCGGACATCCTCCGTGCGCCGTGGCGGCACAAGCTCTCCTACCTCCTGCGCGAACCCGGCTGGAGCCATGATGGCAGCCGTGAGACATCCGACATGATCCGCGCCCGTTGGGAACAGCGCACCGGTCGCGGAGCGGCATTGCAAAATTCAGTGGCTGATCAAAACCGGATTGCAGGCGCGCAAGAAGCTGCCTAGTCTCTGCCCCCATAAAGGGAGAGATCATGGAAAGCTTTGACTACATCGTCATCGGCGGTGGCAGCGCGGGCAGCGCTGTTGCAGGCCGTCTTGCCGTTGATGGCACGCGCCGAGTGTGCTTGCTGGAAGCTGGCGGACGCAACGACAATGTCTGGATCAAGACGCCGGGCTTCATGCCCTTCATCCCGGAAAAATCGAATTATCGCTATGAAACTGTCCCGCAAAAGGGGTTGAATGGCCGCATCGGCTATCAGCCGCGCGGGCGTGGCCTGGGCGGTTCCTCGGCGATCAACGCCATGGTCTATATTCGCGGCCATCGTTGGGATTATGACAACTGGGCAGCTGAGGGCTGCACCGGCTGGGCCTATGAAGATGTGCTACCCTACTTCAAACGCGCCGAGGCGAACGAGCGCGGCGGGGATGATTATCACGGCGCAGGTGGGCCTTTGTTCGTCTCCGACCAGACGGCTGCCAACCCTGCAAGCCATGCCTTTGTCGAGGCCGCAGCGGCGCTCCAACTGCGCACCAATTCCGACTTCAATGGCGAGCGGCAGGAAGGCTTTGGCCTGTATCAGGTCACTCAGCGCAAAGGCGAGCGCTGGTCAGCCGCGCGCGCCTATGTTGAGCCGATCCGGGGGCAAGGCAATTTCGCGGTTCGCACCGACAGCCTCGTTGAACGGCTGGTGATCGAAGAAGGCCGCGTGACCGGCGTTCAAGTGCGGCGCAGTGGCAAATCCGAAGTGCTCCATGCCCGGCGCGGCGTGGTGCTGTCGGCAGGGGCGTTTAATTCGCCGCAAATCCTGATGCTGTCAGGCATCGGCCCAGCCGCGCATCTGCAGGAGCATGGCATTGAGGTTGTGCTCAACAAGCCAGCGGTGGGCAGCAATCTGCAAGACCATATCGACTATGTCTCGGGCTGGGAGACGCAGAGCGATATTCCGATTGGCAGCACCTTGAAGGGCAGCCTCAAAATGGTCGCCGCGATGGTCGAACACCGCCGCAAGCGCACCGGCGTGATGACCACGCCCTATGCCGAATCGGGCGGGTTCTGGCAGGTCATGCCCGATAGCCCGGCGCCCGATATCCAGTGGCATTTCGTGCCTGCGGTGCTCGAAGATCACGGGCGCGAGAAGGTCAAGAACAAGCATGGCTTCTCGCTCCACGCCTGCGTGCTGCGCCCGGAAAGCACCGGGACAGTGCGGCTGGGGTCGCGCGATGCGGGCGCAGCGCCAGTGATTGATCCCAATTTCCTCAGCGATGAACGCGATCTGGCGGTTTTGCGCGCAGGCGTGCGCCTGTCACACCGGATTGTTGACGCGCCGCCGATGCAGGCCTTTGGCCCGACCGATCGCCACCCGGTTGATCTCAATGACGATGCAGCGCTCGATGAACTGATCCGCAGCCGCGCCGACACGGTCTATCACCCCGTCGGCACCTGCCGCATGGGCGCAGACGAGGACGCAGTGGTTGATCCGACCTTGCGCCTCAAAGGTCTCGAAGGGCTGTGGGTGGCCGATGCCAGCATCATGCCCAAGATCGTCGGCGGCAACACCAACGCGCCCAGCATCATGATCGGTGAGCGCTGCGCGGATTTCGTGATGGCGGTTGAATAGTTTGCGCCCTCAAGCGCCGGGCGCGGCCCATCCGGGCCGCTTGGCTTACGCGCCATAAGGCGCGGCGGCCAGTCGGCCTTGCGGTCGCTGCGCGCCCGAACCAGCAATAATTCTCGTCGTTCGCACTGATCCGGCCCGCCGAAGGAAGGGCCGCAAGCGCACCTGCACTCAAGTAGCGAAGCGATAGGGCAACAAAAGCACGCGCCCGCAGCTGCTCCGCAGCGAAGCGGAGGAAACGGCAGCGAGGACGCTCGCCCGGAGGGGCGAGCGAAAAGAAAAAAAGGCCGGAGGGTTTTTACACCGCTCCGGCCATGCCTAGTTTGTTCGTTCGCAGGAGGAACAATGTGAGGCGGGGGGAGGAGGAGAGGGAGAGAGAGGCCTCGCCCCGCCAAACTGGGAATTTGTGAAACTCTAGTTGTAGGCGCGCTCCCCGTGTTCGGAGATGTCGAGCCCGTTGACCTCGTCCTCTTCGTGGACGCGCAGGCCAATGGTTGCCTTGACTAGGAAGCCCGCCAGCAAGGTGCCGATCCCGGCCCAGCCAATCGTCACGAGCACGCTGAAAGTCTGGATCCAGACCTGCGCACCCAGTGCAACTTCGCCATCGCCGGGGCCGCCGAGGAAGGGCTGATAAACGATGCCCGTGCCGATCGCGCCGACAATGCCGCCAACACCGTGGATGCCGAAAGCATCGAGCGAGTCGTCATAGCCGAACTTGGCCTTCACCTTGGCAACGAAGAAGTAGCAGACCACCGAGGACAGGATGCCGAGCAGGATCGCGCCAAACGGACCGCTGTTACCAGCCGCAGGCGTCACCGCGACAAGCCCCGCAATCACACCCGAGCAGAAGCCGAGTGCCGAACCCTTGTGGCCCATTGCCCGTTCCACCACCATCCAGGTGAGCGCGCCAGCAGCCGTCGCCACGAAGGTGTTGATCATCGCCAGACCCGCCGAACCGTCAGCCTCAAGCGCCGAGCCGGCGTTGAACCCGAACCAGCCCACCCACAAGAGGCCCGTGCCCACCATCGTCAGCGTGAGGCTGTGCGGCGGCATCGGCTCATTCGGCCAGCCGCGACGCTTGCCGAGCAGATAGGCCAGCACCAGACCGGAAATCCCGGCATTGATGTGCACCACCGTACCCCCCGCAAAATCGAGCGCACCGTCTTCGAACAGCAAGCCGCCTTCGGCCCACACCATATGGGCAATCGGAAAGTAGACGATGGTTAGCCAGATCGGCACGAACATCATCACGGCTGAAAATTTCATGCGTTCCGCCGTTGCACCGAGGATCAGCGCAGCGGTGATCGCAGCAAAGGTCATCTGGAAACTGATGAAGACATATTTGCTGATGACTTCATCACTGAAGGTCGCCGCCGTGCTGTCCATGTCCGTTCCGGCAAGGAAGTAGCTTCCGCCGCTCACGAACAGGCCCAGCGTGCCCTCATAAGTCGTATCACCGAATGCGAGGCTGAAGCCCCACATCACCCAGATCAGCATAGCCAGCGACGCTGTTGCGCCGATCTGGGTCATGGTGGAAAGCATGTTCTTGGAGCGGGTCAATCCGCCGTAAAAAAGCATCAGCCCGGGAATGATCATCATCAACACCAGCAGCGTTGCTGTCATCATCCATGCATTATTGCCCGGATTGGGCACGGCCGGAGCGGCCAGCGCAGGAGCAGCCATCAGCGCCGCCATCCCAAGACCTGCCAGTTTCACCACGTTACGCGTCATTCTGTTGCCCTTCGAAAAACCCATCGCCGCGCCGCTCACAGAGCTGTCTCGCCAGCTTCGCCGGTGCGAATGCGGGTGGCGGACGACAGATCGAGGACGAAGATCTTGCCGTCGCCGATTGCGCCGGTGTTGGCAGTTTGCTGGATGGTCTCAACCACTTGGGCGGCGACCTCATCGCTGGCCGCGATTTCCAGCTTCACCTTGGGGAGCATGTTGGTGGAATATTCCGCGCCGCGGTAAATTTCGGTCTGGCCCTTCTGACGACCGAATCCCTTGACCTCGGTAACGGTCATTCCGGCGATCCCGATTGCTCCGAGCGCTTCACGCACTTCATCGAGCTTGAATGGCTTTATGACGGCGATGATGAACTTCATCAAATACCCCTGTGGCACGCCGGACTGCCCGGCCTGCCAGGGGGTATGCATCAAGCGTGCCAAACTGCCTGACATGCGGCACAAAGGAGCAAACAAAGGATTATTGCGCGGCTGCGAGGAAGCGCGTGCCTATAAGTTAATCGATTGCCTGATTTTTAGGCAAATATGCAACCCCGAACTACAGGAAATCCCGCAGAGTCGCGATAAAGCGATCGAACTGATCGTGATGCAGCCAATGGCCCGCCTGTTCGAACTCGATCACCTGAGCGGTCTTGAAGTGCACCATGCGCCCATCCTTTTCCGGATTCGACGCCCAGCTATCCGCGCCATAAAGCAGCAGCGTCGGGCAGGTAATCGCGCCCCACAATGCCTCGATGAATTCGTCGGCGACATCTTCGACCGGCCAGACATTAAGATGCGGGTCGAATTTCCAGCTGTAAGTGCCATCCTCGTTGCGGTTCACGCCGTGAATGGTCAGGTGGCGGGCCTGCTCCTCGGTAAGATAGGCGTTCTCTTCGATCATGCGGGCAAAGGCCGCTTCGATAGAGTCATATTTACGCGGGGTCCGGCCTGCTGCCTTGCGCTTCTTGCCGATCCATTCGGCGAGGCGTTCGGGATAGGGCACGCTGCGCTGCTCACTGCGGGTCTTGGGCGACGGGCCGAGGCCTTCGATCGCCACAAGCTTTGTCACCATATCAGGAAACGCGCCCGCGTAGCGCAGCGCCACGTTCCCGCCCATCGAGTGCGCGACCATACGCACCGGGCCGACGCCCAATTGGTGGATGAGTTGCGCTAGATCATAGACCATATCGGCGGCCGAATAGACACCATCCGAAACCCAATCGCTATCGCCATGCCCGCGGTGATCCATCGCGATGACATGATAATCCTCGCGCAGCACTTCGGCGGTCCAGTCCCACGAACGCGCGTGATCGCGCCCGCCATGCACCAGCACCAGCGGTGGCTTACCGCGCCCGCCCCAATCGAGATAATGGAGCCGCAGGCGCTGCGAGATGAAGGTTTGCGAAGTGGGGCCGGGTGCAGTCATACCTCTCCCATGCCGCCAAGCGGCACGGCCCGCAAGCCTACCTTTCCTTCGTAGCGGAGAAGGTCAGCTCGGGGTTCTTCTCGACCTGATAGCTCACATCCCACGGGCTTTTCGCCATGAAGACGAGATCCCCATCGCGGTCGCGCGCCAGATTGGCGCGGTTGAAGCTGGCGAATTCATCAAGCGCCTTGGCCTCTCCCTTCACCCAGCGCGCAGTGGCAAAGGGCGAAGGTTCAAGCCCGGCTTCGACCTTATATTCGGCCTCCAGCCGCGAAATCAGCACTTCCAATTGCAGCTGGCCCACCACCCCGACGATATGTTGCGCCCCGATTTCCGGGTAGAACACCTGAATGACGCCCTCTTCGGAAAGGTCATCGAGCGCCTTCCTCAATTGCTTGGTCTTGGTCGGGTCTTTCAGGTGCACCCGCCGCAGGATTTCCGGCGCAAAATTGGGCAGGCCGGTAAAGCGCACCTCGTTCTTCTCGGAGAGAGTATCGCCCACCCGCAAAGTGCCGTGATTGGGGATGCCGATAATGTCGCCTGCCTCGGCGGTGTCAGCAATCTCGCGGTCCTGGGCAAAGAACAGGATCGGCGAATGGACTGCAATCGGCTTGCCGAGGCCGCTGGGCGTCAGCTTCATGCCGCGTTTGAAGGTGCCCGACACCTGCCGCATAAAGGCAATGCGGTCACGGTGGTTGGGGTCCATATTGGCCTGCACCTTGAAGATGAAGCCGGTCACCTCATTGTGGCTTGGTTCAATCTGCGTCTCGCCAGCAGGCTGGGGGCGCGGCGGCGGGGCGAAGCGGGCAATCGCGTCGATCAACTCGGTGACGCCAAAATTCTTGAGCGCTGATCCAAAATAGACCGGCGTCAGATCGCCATTGCGGAAGGCTTCCAAATCAAATTCAGGATAGCCGCCGCGCGCGAGTTCAATCTCCTCGGCGAAGCGCTGCGGGATCGCGGCGGTGTCGCGCGTCCCCAGAAATTCGCGGCTGGGACCTTCCGGGCGGCTGATGGTTTCGGTGGCGAAATCGAGCAGGCCTTCAAATTCGCCGCCCATGCCAATCGGCCACATCTGCGGGCTTACGTCGAGCGCCAGCATGTCCGCCACTTCGTCAAGCGTCTCGAAGGGATCGCGGCCCTCGCGGTCGACCTTGTTGACGAAGGTGAGGATCGGGACGCTCCGCAAGCGGCACACCTCGAACAGCTTCCTCGTCTGCGGCTCGATGCCCTTGGCGGCATCGATCACCATCACCGCCGAATCCACCGCGGTCAGCGTGCGGTAGGTGTCTTCGGAGAAATCCTCGTGGCCCGGGGTATCGAGCAGGTTGAAAACGATCCCTTCCTTCTCGAAGGTCATCACCGAGGACGTAACCGAGATCCCGCGCTGCTGCTCGATCTTCATCCAGTCCGAGCGCGCCCGCCGCGCTGCCCCGCGCGCCTTGACCTCGCCCGCCAAGTGGATCGCGCCGCCTTGCAGCAGCAGCTTTTCGGTAAGCGTGGTCTTACCCGCGTCAGGGTGCGAGATGATGGCGAAGGTGCGGCGGTTTGACATTTTGGAGTCAATCCCAAGGGACGGGATGGAACGAAACGCCACGCGCCTTCAATTCTGCTTCCATTGCATCTGATTGCTGACGAAAATCAGCATACTCTCTAACCCCGTATATTTTCTTGCCTTCAGGCAATGCATCATCAGCTGCAAGCACCCGCCGGACAGAGTCTAACATCGTGACCAGTGACTTGGTGGATAGCATCCGGCACTCACCACGGAAGTAGGCAGTGCCTTCACCATACTTGCTAAATGTGTCAACGAGTTGATCGGCCGCTGCCCTAACCTTTAGTGAGATTTCTTCTTCGCTAAAGCTCTTCTCGTTGGGCTGGAGGGTGACTTCGAGCGCCAAACTCTTGTGGCCTTTGAGCACGTTCTGTCCAGCGAACACGTCAAAAACCCGCACGGCCGTGATCACTGCCTTGTCGCTTCCCTGCACGGCACGCACCAGGTCGCCTGCGGCAAGTTTTTCGGGCACAACAAAAGCGAAATCGCGGGTCACGGCTTGCAGCGCCGGGGGCGTGAAGGGGGCGCGCGCAAAGGCGGCGTTCTTCCTCGCTGGAATGGCATCGAGGAACAGTTCGACCGCCGCGACAGGCCCGCCAAGATCAAATGCCTTGAGGGTCGCAGGGTGCACCATGCCGAACCGCGCCAGAACCACCTTGGGGCCGAGCCGCAAGGTTGCCGATTGGCCGGGGTGGAACTGATCGCCCGCTTCCCCCATCACCATGAGGTTTTGGGTCGGCGCACCAGCCGCTTCGAGCAATTGCAGCGCCAGCGCCTTGGCATCATAGGCGTCAAAACCCTGCGCCTTGCCGCTGGCCCACCCGCGCGGGGTTTTCTCTCCGGCCAGCACAATCCCGAGCGTTGCGCGTTCATCGCTGAGGCCATCGCTGCCTCGGAAATAGCGCCGCCCGATTTCAAACAGCCGCGTGCTATCGGCGCCGCGTGCATCATTGCGAGCCGCTGCCATCAACAACCCCGGCAGAAGCGAAGGACGCATCGCCTTCAAATCCTCGCTGATCGGATTGGCGAGCAGCCACAGGTCTTGCCCTTCGACCGCGAAATGCTCCGCGGCCCATTCCGGCAGGAAGCTCCACGTCACCGCCTCGTTGAGCCCGCTTGCGGCAGCAGCCCGGCGCAGGCGGCGTTCGAGCACCTGGGCAGGCGTTGCGGTTGGCCGCGCCACGCCATCGGCGCGCGGCAGAGGCACGCTCTCGACCTTAGCAAGGCCGTAAATGCGCACGACTTCTTCGACCAGATCGGCAGGGCCTTCGATATCGTGACGGCGCAGCGGGCAGGTCACATTCCATTGCGCATCAACGCTGAAGCCGAGGCTTTCAAGGATGCGGCGCTGCTCGTCATCGGCCACTTCCACCCCGCCAAGGCGCAGCGTCAGGCCGGGGTCGAAGGCGACGACCTTCGCCTGCGCCGGGGGCGAACCCGCATGCAGCGCTTCGCTTGGGCTCCCGCCTGCAAGCTCCACAATCAGCCCCGTGAGCAGATCAAGCCCGGCGCCCAGAAATTCCGGATCAACCCCGCGTTCAAACCGCGTCCGCGCGTCCGAGGCAAGGCCCAGCTTGCGCCCGGTCGCGCCAATGCGGGCGGGCTCAAAATAAGCGATTTCGAGCAGCACATCGGTGGTCGCTTCGGAAACGCCCGAATCCTCCCCGCCCATGATCCCGGCGATGTCGTGAACCTGCACGTCATCCGCGATCACGACCATCTCGCTGTCCAGCGTGTAGGTCTTTTCATTGAGCGCCAGAACCTGCTCGCCGTCCTTCGCGCGCCGCGCCACCACCGCGCCCGAAAGCTTGGCAAGATCATAGGCGTGGGCCGGACGACCAAAGGCAAGCATCAGGTAATTCGTCAGGTCCACCAGCAGCGAGATCGGACGCTGGCCCGCGCTTTTCAGCCGCGCTTGCAGCCAATCGGGCGAGGGGCCGTTCGTCACCCCCGTCACCACGCGGCCATAGAAGGCCGGGCAGCCTTCCGGATCATCGGTGCGGATTTCGACCGGGCACGCGCCGCTTGGGCTGAACGCCGGAACAGCAATCGGCTTCAGCGTCCCCAGCCCCTTGGCCGCCAGATCGCGCGCAATGCCATAAACGCCCATGCAATCCGGGCGATTGGGGGTCACGGCCACCTCGATCACCGGCGATGCGCCATGATAGCGGGCAAAATCCGTGCCCACCGGGGCATCATCAGGCAATTCGATGATGCCATCATGATCATCGCCCAGTTCCAGCTCGCGGGTCGAGCACATCATGCCGTTCGATTCGACGCCGCGAATGGCGCTTTTCTTCAGCACCATACCATTGGCAGGCACGCTCGCACCGGGCAGGCCGAGCACGCCTTTCATGCCAGCGCGCGCATTGGGCGCACCGCATACCACCTGAAGCGGATCGCCTTCCCCTGTGTCCACCATCAACACTTGCAGCTTGTCGGCATTGGGGTGCGGGGCGGCGGAAATGACCTGGGCCACACGAAAACCGGCGAGCTTTTGCGCCGGGTCTTCCACCCCTTCGACCTCAAGCCCGATGGCGTTGAGCGCATCAGTGATTTCGGCCAGCGAAGCGGTGGTTTCAAGGTGATCCTTGAGCCATGTGAGCGAGAACTTCATGCGCGCGCTCCCACGCCAGCGGACAGCGTCGGCTGATCGAACGGCGAAAAGCCGTAATGCGTCAGCCAGCGCGCATCGCCATCGAAGAAGGCGCGCAAGTCGTTCATCCCATATTTGAGCATCGCAATCCGGTCGATCCCGAGGCCGAAGGCAAAGCCTTGATATTCGTCGGGATCAACCCCAGCGAACTCCAGCACGCGGCGGTTCACCATGCCGCTGCCGCCCAGTTCCATCCACGCATGGCCCGGCGCATCGCCATGCCCGCCGACGACGCGGCGGCCACCTTCGTTGGAATAGCCAACATCAACCTCAACGCTGGGTTCGGTGAAGGGGAAGTAGGACGGGCGCAAGCGCAGCACGATATCCTCGCGTTCAAAGAACGCCTTGAAGAAAGTCTCCAGCGTCCATTTGAGGTGGCCAAGGTGAATGCCCTTGTCCACCACGAGGCCCTCGACCTGATGGAACATCGGGGTGTGGGTGGCATCGCTGTCGCTGCGATAGACCCGCCCCGGTGCGATAATGCGGATCGGTGCGCCTTGCGCCAGCATCGAGCGGATCTGCACGGGCGAGGTGTGGGTGCGCAGGAGAATATCTTTCCCGTCGGAAGTCCGGTCAGGAAAATAGAACGTGTCGTGCATCGCGCGCGCGGGATGGGTTTCATCCATGTTGAGCGCGGTGAAATTGTGCCAGTCGTCCTCGATCTCCGGACCCGTCGCCACCGCAAAGCCGAGATCGGCAAAGATTTCTGCAAGCTCGTCCATCACCTGACTAACCGGATGGATCGAACCCTTGGGCGCAGCCGGCGCAGGCAAAGTGAGATCGACAGTCTCGCTGGCAAGACGCTCGGCCAGTTCGGCAGCCTCGAGCGCCGCCTTCTTCGCCTCGATCGCCTCGGCGATTTCGGTGCGGATCGCCTGAATCGCGGGTGCAGCAGCGGCGCGCTCCTCCGGGCTCATTTGCCCGAGCGTTTTGAGCGCCGCGCTCACCCAACCCTTCTTGCCAAGGGTCGCCACTCGCTGTTCATCCAACGCCGCAAGATCAGCGGCTGCCGCAATCGCGGCCAGCGCCTCGGTCTGTTGTGTGTGAAGATCGGACATAATGCAGCGCCCGCTAGCGCCAAATGCCCCCGCATGCAAAAGGCTTAATCAATCCGGCGCGCAGTTGATCCCGCCCGGCTGATGCAGGCCCTGCACCGCGGCGCCTGCCGCCTCCATCCGGGCGCGCGCGGCGGCCACCAGCAAAGGCTTCTCCAGCTTGGCATAGGCAGACGGGCTCATACCCATGAAGCGCCTGAAATCTCTGACAAAATGGGATTGGTCATGATAGTGGTAGTCGATCGCGCTGAGCCATTTGAGCGAGGGATCGAGCATAAAGCGCGCCAGGCTCCGCAAAAACCGTTGACGACGCAGCAGCAATTTCGGCGAAAAGCCAAAAGCCCGATTGGACAGGCGCTCGAGCGACCGCACATTCATCCCGAGGCGCTGCGTCAGATCGGCAACGCTCGCCAGTTCGGGATCAACCAGCGCATCATTAAGCGCACGAATGGCTGGATCGGGCCGCAGCTGCTTCGCAAACAGCCGGGCCATATGCTGCTCGATCAGCGCCTGTTCCTCGGCAAAATCACCGCTTGAACTGGCCAGAGCATCGGCCAGGGGAACAAAGGCGGCAAAGGCAGGATCCATTCGCCCGTCAACATAGCGATCTGCATAGTCACCGGCGTTTTCCGGCACAAAGCTGGCCCAGCCTAACGGCAAAAGCCCAATGCCCCAGGCCCTTCCTGCTGACATCCGGAACCGGGTTGCCCGGCTGGTCGGCCCGGTTATCGTCAAGGCGGGACTCGGCGCGAGGCTATCAGAGCCAATGGCACCCTCAGCCGCGACCTTGCTGAGGAAACGGAAGTTTGCCCATTCCGGGTGGAGATAATCCTCGAGCCACTCCCCCGCCTCGCAAACGACTTCGGTGCAGTAATAAGTCGTTACAAATGGACGCAATTCACTCGCCGGCAGAGCAAATCGCACCGAAACCGATTTTCCTCTTGTGGAGTGCATCACCCGCTGATCCTCCGATGACCGGTCGTATCCTTACAACGTTAACCGCAGCGCCTGACTTATCTTACCTGCATATCTATAGAGGGAGGGTGTTTGATGTCTCAAGTCATCAAATTGGCGGTTATTTCAGTGGCGCTGTCGCTGACTCCGCAAACCGCGCTGGCGCAAGGCAAGGGCAAGGGCAGCGATGCCGGACCGCAATTGGTCAAATGCGAAGACAGCCTTGGGACAATTGCGCTGGTTGACGGCGATCAGGCTGGGTGGGCGAAGTGGAATCTGGGTTCGCCGCGCGCGCTGATCCATGCTCTGGCCAGCGAATCGGGTTGTTTTACCCTCGCAGATGCCAGCGGTGGAACTCCGGCGCGCTTTCTGATCACCGCGATTGCGGGAAGTCAGGAAGAAGTCGATCAGGGCATGGAAATCGCCAAGGGCGCGGCAATGCAAGGGTTGGTGCAAAGCGGGGCGGCAGGGTCTTTGCTGCGCGGTGTGCCATTTGGCGGTTCAGCGCTCGGAATGTTCGGCGGGCTCGGCGGCAAGAAACAGACAGTGGCGGCGGGCCTGCGCGTTGTCAGCCCTGCAAATGGCCAGACGGTTGCTGCCGGACAAGGCGTGGTCAAGAAATCGACGCTCAACTTTGCGGGCGCAGGCTACGGCTGGGCGGCAGGTGCGGCCAATGCTTCGGGCTATCAGAACAGCCCCAATGGCAAGATGCTGACCGAGGCCTTCATTCAGGCGTTCAATGAGGTTGTCAGCCAGCGTGCCTTGCTGGAGAGCGCTCCGGCAGGGGCTGGCGTCGCGGGGGGCAAGCCTGCGGTCGTTGCCGCAGACACAGTGATGCGCAGCGAGGCCACGGCAGGCGCCAGTGCGGTGCGTTCCTTGCGCAAGGGCACCGAGCTATCCCCGACGGGCAAGCGCGACGGCCTGTTCCTTGAGGTCAGGGACAGCTTCGGCACAACCGGATGGGTCTCGGTCGAGGATTTGCAGTAAGCCTATTTAACGCCCCGGCGCATCCAGCGTTTGCGCCGCACTGCCCCACACCCGCGCGCGTGCTTCCATGAAGCTGGCGAGAATAGGATGATCCAGCGCAGCGTATTCGCTGGGATTCATTGTCATGAATTCATGGAACTCGCGGGTGAATTGCGCCTGATCGTGGTAATGCTGATCCATCGCCTCGGTCCAGCGCGCCGCATCGCGAACCATGAAATTGGTAAGACTGCGCATGAAACGCTGGCGGCGCATCAACAGCTTGGGGGTAAAGCCGAAATAGCGCAGGCACACCCGCTCTAGCGTGCGCACGCTCATGGCGCAGGCATCAGCCAGATCGTGCACCGACGCGTGTTCGCCATTAACGATCGCCTCGTGAACCCTGCAGATCTTGGCGTCATCGCGTGTGGGGCGCATCAAGTCATCCAGCGCCGCAACAATGGCATCATATTGCTCATCAAGGCTCGCCTCGGAATTGCACAACACATCCGAGAGGCGATCAAACCGCTGGAACACCGGATGAGTTGCGCCATCGCAGATCACATTGGCAAGCGCACTGGCATCAGCATCAAAGAACCGCGCCCAGCCGAGAGGCAGAAATCCCACGCCCCACATTCGCGCTGTGCCAAGTTCAAACCGGCACGGCAGAGCGCTCGGGCCGGTGGCAGCAAAGCGCGCATCGCTTATGCTGCTGACACCGATCGAAGCTAACGGCGCAGCCCCGGCAAAAAAGCGAATATTAGCCCATTCGGGCTGGAGATAGTCCACGACCACCGCACCATCTGCGACATCCAGTGTCATGTGATAGATGCTGGTGAAACACCCGGCAAAGCGTTCTGGTGCAGACCGAAATTCGCTGCGCAAGGCAAGTGGCGGCGAGCCTGCCGCTGGTGTGTCCCTGCCATTGTCCCGAAAGCCGCGCATGGGGCGGAGAGTGACGCAACTGGCGCATATTTACAAGGGCACAGCACGGGCCTTGCAGGTGCGCTTGCCGCAAACGAAAGGGGCGGGCTCCTCGGGAAGAGCCCGCCCCTTGGCAATTCGTCTTCGAGACGCCGCGATCAGGCGGGCAAAGCAGCCTTGGCCTGAGCAATTACAGCCTTGAAAGCGCCGCCTTCGTTCATCGCCAGATCAGCCATCGCCTTGCGATCAAGCTCGATACCGGCAAGCTTGATGCCGTGCATGAACTGCGAATAGGTGAGACCTTCCATGCGCACCGCCGCGTTGATGCGCTGGATCCACAGCGCGCGGAAGTTGCGCTTCTTGATCTTGCGGTCGCGATAGGCATATTGACCGGCCTTTTCAACGGCCTGCCGTGCGATGCGGATGGTGTTCTTGCGGCGGCCGCGATAGCCCTTGGCTTGATCGAGAATCCGCTTGTGCTTGGCGCGGGTGGTAACACCGCGTTTGATGCGAGGCATAGTTGTATATCCTTCCTGTCGTCAGGGTGCCGAGCCAGCCCCCACCCCCGCCCTTCCGCCCTGATTATTCCCTGCCGGAGGTCGGAAGGGCAGGGGCGGGGGCTGGCGGGGTGGCTCAGTCCCGTGAAATCAATCCAAACCGTAGGGCGCCCAGCGCTTGATGGTCGGGGTGTCGTTCTCCGAAAGCACCGAGGTGCCGCGGTTCTGGCGGATATACTTCGCATTGTGGCTGATCAGGCGGTGGCGCTTGCCTGCGACACCATGCTTGACCTTGCCGGTGGCGGTGATCTTGAAGCGTTTCTTCACACCGCTCTTGGTCTTCAGCTTGGGCATTTTCATCTCCTTAAAGAGACACGTCGAAACCGGCCCTGGCAGCCCTTGTCGCCAGGCAGGCCCATTGATTCGTGTCAGTGAAGTGCGCGCGAATAGTCGCACGAGGTGTGAAAGGCAAGGCGTTTGCGCGCTCTATCTCCGGGCATACCTTCCGCCAAGCCCGACCACCGGCCCGCCATTGTGAATGTTTGTGAGACTTGCAGCCCTGTCGGACAAGCCCCCTCGCCCAAGCCCCTTTCCGGGTCACATCACGGCGCAAGGTTGCGCAACAGCACGCAAACACACCATCGCACCGGCCTGCCAACGGCGTGTCCGGCAGGATGGCTGCAGGTTTACCGATCAAAGCCAAGCCGCCCGCGCGGCGGGTTCGACCACAAGATCATCAAGAGCGCAGTGATGATGAAAATCGCAAAGCCTGAAAGCAGCCACGGGTGGATATACCACTGTTCGCCCCATTCAAATTCGCCGCGGTGCATCTTGAGGATGTGATTGAAGTGTTGGTTGGCCCCGACCACCAACCCCAGCACGCCCACCGCACTGCCGATCATCCGCAATATCCAGTGGTGATAGAACGGCACCAGCAGGATCAACCCGATCAGACCGATGGCGCTCCTCTGGACCCGGCAATAGGGGCATTGATAGACCCATTCCGCAAGATCAACGCCCCATGTCGCCAGCGACAGCACAATCGCCAAGAGGGCCAGAACTACTCGGTTTCTTTCAAGAAAGTCGGGGGCAAGAGGCGACATCAAGGGATCCACTTCAAATATGTCCGGACAAGGGCTAGCTAGAGGTCGGCGCGCGCGCAAGCCTGCCCTGCTTCACCGCGGCTGAGCCAATCGCCGCCTGCAATCCTTGCTGCGCCCTCGACCGGGCCGATGTAGCGATAGACCCAGGCATCGAGCCGAGGCTCGACGAGGCGCACATAGACCCGGTCATATTCTGAGGCGGCCGGGTCATCGGGGAAAAATTCTTCATAGGCATCAAGCTCGGCCCAGGCTGCAGCGTCGGTTACCGTGAACAGGTCACCTGCAATCCGGCCCTCCCCGTCAATAAGACCGGGATATTCTCCAAGGTCCACCAACTGTCCGCGCAAAACACAGCTTCCGCGCAGCTTGAGTGCGGCGCGCCCGCCGACCGGCTCGAGCGTCGCCTCGCCTTCGCGCAAGGTGCCATAAACCGCCAGCAGCGGTTCATCCGGCTGTTCGGCAGGCGTGATCAATTCGGCCACGCGTTCATAGCCATATTGGCGACAGTAAAGCCGCACCGCGGCGTGATCATCATCCGCCAAAACGCCCGTCCAGTAGTTGAAAATCGCCTCGCGATCAGCGGTCTCAATATGCCCCATGCTTTCCAGATAAAGAACATATTCCAGATAGTTGAGGAAGTTATCGAGCTCCTTGAGAAGCCGGCGCTCCTCAAGGGTGAAATGCGGCAGGGCCCGGCCCAGCAGCATGGCGTGAAGCACAGGCTTCAGTTGATGTTCATAGCCGAATTCGATCAGATCACGCACTTCATCAAAGGCCGGATTGAAGAAGAACTCGGCAAACAGCTCCTTCACCCAGCGTGCAGCTTCGGCGCGTTTTGATTGGCGGAAACTGTAAACCGCCCAGAAGGCGGCGGTGACAGTGCCAGCGGCCATCATCAGATTGCCAAAAGCGTGGACCCATTCCGCGCTCACCCCGAAATGCGCCGCAGCGCTGACGGCGCCCAGCAGGATCGCCGCCCCGATGGCAATGACCGAGAACAGAACGCGGGTGGAGATCACCCCATCGCCTCCAGCACATCTTCAAGCCGCGCCGGATCGCCCAATGCAATCACGGTGCCATCAGAGCCCGCATCGAGCGGATTGCCCTGCCAGTCGGCCATCATCCCGCCTGCGCCTTCGACCACCGGCACGAGCGCTGCGTAATCATAAAGCTTCAACCCCGCCTCGATCACGATGTCGACATGGCCCGATGCGACGAGGCCGTAATTGTAGCAATCGCCGCCGAAGACGATCTTCTTGCGTGCCACCTGCTTGGCAACGCTCATGAAGGCGTCGGCTTCCTCGTTGCTGAACAGATGCGGGCTGGTGGTGGCGAGCACTGCATCGGAGAGTTCCTTGAGCGGTTTTGCAGTCGCAGGCTTGCCGTTGAACAAGGTGGGCGCGCCGATCCGCCCGACCCAGCGCTCACCGCTGATGGGTTGATCAATAATGCCCAGTACGGGCCAGCCATCCTGAAGCAAGGCGATCAGCGTGCCGAAGATCGGGCGGCCCGCGATAAAGCTGGTGGTGCCGTCAATCGGATCAAGCACCCATTGGCGCCCTGCGCCTTCGTTGCGCGTGCCATATTCCTCACCGATAATGCCGTCTGCGGGGCATTCGGCTTCGATGAGAGTGCGCATGGCGGCTTCGGCAGCGCGGTCGGCTTCGGTGACGAAAGAGCGATCGGCCTTGCGTTCCGATTCCCAAGTGCCGCGAAACAATGGGCGGATGGCAGCGCCCGCCGCATCGGCAAGGCGCAAGGCAAGGGTCATGTCTTTGTCGGTCATGGCGCACCCCAATAGTCAAAAGCTTCGGCCTGCCTAGCCTCGATGTAGCGCCGCGCTTCGGCCCCCTCCCAATCCATCGGCAGATCATCGTAGAGGGCCGAGCGCGCGACGAACCAGCCTTGCCCCGGCAAGCCATCCGATTGCCGCACCACCAGCACGGCGAGCCCCGGCTCGCCCGCAGCTTGGGCCTCCTCGTCGATGGCATCCAGCACCTTGCACAATTGCCGCATCAAGGGTCGGGTAAAGCGATGCCCCAGCGCGCCCAATACTTGCGAATAGGTCAGCGCCATGCGCTGCCGGGCGGCGCTGATAAGCATGTGCCGGATTTCGTCCGGCGCAAACATCAGTCGAACAGGCTCGACACCGAGCTTTCATCGGCAATCCGGCGGATCGCCTCGCCAATCAAGGGCGCGATGGTGAGGATGCGGATGCGGTCTGATTGTTCGGCGGCCTCGGTGGGCCGAATCGAATCGCTGATGACCAGCTCCTTCAATCGCGAGCCATTGATCCGCGCCACCGCCCCGCCCGACAGCACGCCGTGGGTGATATAGGCCGCAACGCTCGCCGCGCCGTTTTCCAGCAGCGCTTCGGCGGCATTGCACAGGGTGCCGCCCGAATCGATGATGTCATCAATCAGGATGCAGTGCCGCCCGGCAACATCGCCGATGATGTTCATGACTTCCGATTCGCCGGGGCGATCGCGGCGCTTATCAACAATCGCCAGCGGCGCATTGTCGAGCCGCTTGGCGAGCGCGCGGGCGCGCACCACCCCGCCCACGTCGGGGGAGACAACCATCAGATCCTGATCGCCATAGCGCGCCTGAATATCGGCGGCCATCACGGGCGCTGCGTAAAGATTATCGGTTGGGATATCGAAAAAGCCCTGAATCTGCCCTGCGTGCAGATCCACCGCCAGCACCCGGTCAGCCCCTGCCTCAGTGATGAGGTTGGCAACCAGTTTGGCCGAGATCGGGGTGCGCGGGCCGGGTTTGCGATCCTGCCGGGCATAGCCGAAATAGGGCACCACCGCCGTGATCCGCTTGGCCGAGGCGCGCCGCAGCGCGTCAATGCAGATCAAAAGCTCCATCAGATTGTCGTTCGCCGGGAAACTCGTCGGCTGGACAACGAACACATCTTCGCCGCGCACGTTTTCGTGGATTTCGACGAAAACTTCCTCGTCCGAAAAGCGCCGCACGCTGGCGTCGGTCAAAGCGATTTCGAGATAGGCGGCAATCGCCCGGGCGAGCGGCAGGTTTGAATTGCCCGACATGATTTTCATGGGCTTGCGAATCCCCTGTGTGGCGTCCCCCTCCCGCCTAGCGCCGCGTCATGGAAACGCAACACACCAAGCCCAGCTTGTCACCCGTATGAGCCGGTGCTGGCCGCAAACAGAAATCGCGGCAGACTTGCCGATTGCCAATCCACCGGCTGCACGGCTATTCCCAGCAAAAATAGCAAAACATCTGGTTTTCAAAGCGTTTTGCCGCGTTTCGCAGGGAAGGTTTCATGGGGCGCTTTATCAAGAATTCGGGCAAGCCTTCGATCTGGACTGCATCCTGCCTCGTAGTGGCGGCCAGCATTGCTCTTGTCACAGCCCCGCCTGCGCTCGCACAGGACGCCGCGCGCGTTGAAGAACAAGCCGCCGCCACCGGCGGAGTTCCGGCATGGGGCATTGCCAGCGCGGATTTCCCGGCTGATCCTGACACCACCTTTGGCGTGCTGGGAAATGGGATGCGCTATGCCTTGAAACGTCACAACAGCCCTGCGGGACAAGCGGCGCTGCGCTTTACCATCGCGGTCGGCGGGCGTGATGAAAGCGATGCCGAAAACGGCGCTGCCCATTTTGTCGAACACATGGCCTTCAACGGCTCTGCCAACATCCCCGAAGGAGCGCTGATTCCCATGCTGGAACGCCTCGGCCTTGCCTTTGGCGCCGACACCAATGCCGAAACCTCGCTCGATTACACCACCTACAAACTCGATCTGCCGCGCACTTCGGATGAAACCATTGATTTCGCGCTCAAGGTGATCCGCGAGATGGCGAGCGAACTCACCATCGATCCTGCTGCCGTTGAACGCGAACGCGGCATTATTTTGAGCGAAGCGCAGGTGCGCAACGATCCGGGCCGCCGGCGCATTGCCGACTATCTGCAGATTGCGGTGCCCGGCGCACGGCTGGGCGAACGCGTGCGCGCCGATATTGAGCGAATCCAGAATATCTCGGCCGAACAATTGCGCGCCTTTTATGAAGGCCACTACCGCCCCGAAAAGGCAACGCTGGTGATAGTGGGCGATTTCGATGTCGCCCAGATGCAGGCCAAGATCGAAAGCGTCTTTGCCGATTGGCAGGCCAAGGGCGAGCCGCGCGCTGCCTACCAAGCACCGCCCCTGCCCGACGCGGCGCGGCTGGCGAGTTTTGTCGATCCCGCGATCCCTGAAATCATCGACCTGCAACGCGTATCGGCATGGGAGCCGCCGGCCAACAGCGCTGCCGCCGCGCGCGAGGAATTGCTGCGCGCAATTGCCGCAGCCGCGCTCGGTAACCGGGTCAATGCGCTTGCCCGCGCTCCTGATGCGCCGATCCTTGGTGCGCAAAGCGGCGATCAACCGCTGTTCCGCACCGCGCGGCTGTTCGGCCTGTTGGTGATCGCCAAGGATGGCCAATGGAGCGAGAGCCTGGCTTTGGCCGAGCGCGAATTGCGGCGCGCGCACCAATATGGCTTTACCGCTGCCGAAATCGCCGAGGCCAAGGCCAATATCCGGACCGCACTCACCAACGCGGTAGCGCAAGGCCCCGGTCGGCGCAGCACGGCCATTGCGGACAGCCTGATATCTTCCAGCCTTGAGAACGCTGTGCCGACCGCGCCCGCGCTTGATCTGGCCTTTTATCAGGCAATTGAGGCGAGCCTCACGCCCGAAGCTGTCAGCGAAGCGTTCCGCGCCGCATGGCAGGGCAGCCCCAGCGTGGTGCATGTATCAACCAAGCAGGCGATCGAAGGCGGCCAGAGCGCAATCGCAGCCCGCCTGCAGGAAAGCGCCAGCCTCGCCGTGGCGCCGCCTGCTGAGGCCGCCGAAGTGCAATTCGCCTACACCGAATGGGGCACACCGGGCGAGATTATCTCTGACAGCCTGATCGAGGATCTGGGGATCCGCACCTTGCGCTTTGCCAATGGCTTGCAGTTTAATTTCAAGGTTACCGATTTCGAGCCGGGCAAGGTCGCCTTCTCGCTGCGTATCGGCGATGGGCTGGCGCGCTTTCCGCAAGACCGGCCGGGCCTGCGCGAAATGGTGGGCATTATGGCCAATCTTGACGGGCTCGAAGCGCATGACACAGATGAATTGCGCCGGGTGCTGGCCGGGCGCGCGGTGAGCAATCCGCTCGCAGCCAGCGATAGCGCTCTGGTCGCCAATGGCACGACCAGTCCGGCCGATCTGCGCCTGCAACTGGATCTTCTGGCAGCGCGGCTGACCGCCACCGGCTGGCGGCCCGAAACCGAAGCGCAATGGGCAGGGATCGCGCCGGTGCTGGTGCAGAACATCCGCGCCAATCCGGTTCAGATATTCTCTGCTGGACTGTCTGCCCTGGTGGCTGGCGGTGATGGGCGCATGGGGCTGGTGGATGCCAGCGCGCTTGGCGCCGTGTCGATGGCAGACCTGCGCGAGGTGATCGCACCGCAATTGGCGGCCGGTCCACTGGCGCTGGGGCTGGTGGGTGATTTCGATGCCGACGCAGCAATTGCCGCAGTCGCGGCAACGCTCGGAGCCTTGCCGGCACGCGATGCCCGGAGCGAGGCTGCGCCCGGAGCGAGGCCGGTCGTCTTTGTGACAGATCGCACACCGCGCACCCTGACCCATGCAGGAGCGCCCGATCAGGGCGTTCTGGCGATTGTCTGGCCGAGCAGCGACGGCAATGACCAGCGCGATGCGATGGCGCGCGATCTGCTGGCCAGCGTGATGGGCCTACGCCTGATTGAAAAGCTGCGCGAGGAATTGGGCGCGACTTATTCGCCATCTGCTGTCAGCTACGCACAGCGGACTTTTGCAGGCTTTGGCCACATCACCGCCTATGCGACTGTGCCTGCCGAAACGATGCACGAAACCGCCACCGCGATCCGCGCCATTGCCGCCGAACTGGCGGATGCGCCCGTGGATTCAGACCTGCTAGACCGGGCACGCAACCCGATCCGCGAGGCGTTTCAACGTGCAGAAAGCGGCAATTCGGGTTGGATTGAGCTGGTCGCGATGGCGCAGAGCGATCCCGAAGTGCTGACCCGCCGCCGCGCGCGCCGCGAAATCCTTGACGCGCTGACACCTGCCGATCTGCAAGCGGTGGCCAAGCGCTATATGACGGGCGAAACCCCGCTTGAAATCCGCGTGGTTCCGTAAGGCTAGCAAGCACGAGAATTGAGCGCGCCGCTGAATACCAAGATTCACTGGCGTGAACCCATACACCTCCCCGCCCGGCCACCATATCCACTTGGCATCATTGGTGGCCGGGCGGGGAGGTGGGGTGGGAGGTATGAGCGAAGCTCACCGAGCTTGAGTATAAGGGCCATCGCGCTGGCTGCACGCACGGCGCGCGCAGGGCTGCAGCCGCCTCACCCGATCCGGTGCTCGGAGTACTTGCTGGGGGGCCGCGCGAGGACCGCCGCGCTTGCTGCAAGCGCAGTTCGCGCGCGGGGCTGCGACGGGCTCAACCGATCAGGTAGCTGCCTTTTACCCAGCGCACTGTCTTGTTTGCCGTGCGCAGGGCCGTTGCGATTGCCGCAGCCCTTGCTCTCTTTAACGCCTCAACCGATCCGGTGCTCGCCTTTTACCCAGCGCACTGTGCCTGACGAAGCGCGCATGACGACGCTTTCAGTGGTGAGGATCGTCTCGCCAGTCGGCTTACGGCGACGCTTGACCCCGTCGAGCAAGGAGCCGCTCGTCACGCCGGTCGCGGCAAAGATGCAGTCGCCCTTGGCCAGATCTTCCAGCTTGTAGATGCGGTTCAAATCTTCGATGCCCCACTTCCTTGCGCGGGCCTTTTCATCCTCGTTGCGGAACACCAGCCGCCCGTTGAACTGCCCGCCCACACAGCGCAAAGCAGCAGCAGCGAGCACGCCCTCGGGTGCGCCGCCCTGGCCCATATACATATCAATCGTGGTTTCCTCGTCGGTCACCGCGATCACGCCGGCCACATCTCCGTCGCCGATCAAGACGACGCCGCAGCCAAGGCTGCGCAATTCCGCGATCAGTTCGGCATGGCGCGGGCGGTCAAGCACGCAAACATTGATCTGCGACGGCTCCACACCCTTAGCCACAGCCACCGCCTTGACGTTTTCGGTCGGAGACTTGGCAAGATCAATGATGCCTTCGGGATAACCCGGTCCCACCGCCAACTTGTCCATATAGACATCAGGCGCGTTCAGCAGACAGCCTTCTTCCGCTGCCGCCAGCACGGCCAGCGCATTGGGACCAGCCTTGGCGGTGATGGTGGTCCCTTCAAGCGGATCGAGCGCAATGTCGATTCTGGGCCCCTTGCCCATTCCAACTTTCTCGCCGATGTAAAGCATCGGCGCTTCGTCGCGTTCGCCCTCGCCGATCACCACCGTGCCATCGATGTAGAGATTGTCGAAGGCACGCCGCATTGCTTCGACCGCAGCGGCATCGGCGGCTTTCTCATCGCCACGACCAATCAGGCCGGCTGCAGCGATCGCGGCCGCTTCGGTGACGCGCACCATTTCCAGCACGAGCACACGTTGCATCGCCCCTGCGGGTCCGTCTTGCTTAGCAGCGGTGAGGCCACTATCGTGCTGCGCGGTGTGTGATGTGTTCATGCGTGTGTCAGCCTTTGTCGAACAGGAATGATGCCCGGTGCGCTTAAGCCCAAGGAGCAGGGTTTGTCGAGCAATGCTGTGCCCCTCATGAAACATTTGCGCATCGCTTTGGTGGGCAGCGCGATGGCAGCTTTGTGCGTCGCACCGCCGCTAGCTGCGCGCGATGACAAATCCGCGACGCAGGCACAGGAAACGCCTTCGGGCGAACCCCGGCAAAAGATTAATGTGATGGTCACCCGGCCACGCGGAGAGGTCAACCAGGCCCAAGTGCAGGAATGCGTCGACCGCGCCGATGCCGGGTCAATCAGTGGCGAAATCGTTGTATGCCGTGAAATTGGCGAAGATCGCAGCAGCCTGCTCAGTGACAGCCGGGCTGAAGCGCAGAAGCGTTACGCCGCCGAGACCGCGAACAAGAACGCACCGCCGCCGCCCAACACGTTCGGAATTGGCAATGGCAATTTCGGCATCGGCTTTGGCGGTGTGCCGCCGCCTGCGCTGATGATTGATGTCGGCGCTCTGCCACAGGCGCCCGCAGGATCAGACGCTGACCGCATTGCGCGCGGTCTGCCGCCACTGGGGCAGGATCTTGAACTGACCGAAGAACAGGAGAAGGCGCGCCGCGAAGCCATGGGCATCGCACCTCAACCGGCCATGATTCGTCCGCCAAGCAATCCCAAGAAGAAGAAATAACGCCCCGGACGCGGTGCCCGGTCACCCGGCGAGGATCGGCAGCACCAGCGGATCGCCCAACAGGCTGTCAGACCCTTCAAGCAGCGCCAGCGCGCGGCGCACATGGGCTTCGGGCCCTTCGTGCGTGACCATCGCCACCATCACCGCGCCTTCGGTGTCCACACCGCGTCCCTGCTGGATGAGGCTCTCGATCGAAACCGCCCCATCGCGCATCGCGGCAGTGATCTCGGCGAGCACGCCGGGACGATCCTTGACCATGAAGCGCAAATAGGTGCGCTCCATGCGGTGGCCAGGCTCGGCCGGCGCAAGGGCCGCAAGGCTGGCCACGGGGATCGAAAAGGGTGCACCCACTTCATCGCGGGCGATGTCGATAAGGTCGGCAGCCACCGCGCTGGCGGTTGGCCCGTCGCCTGCGCCTGCGCCCTGAAACAGGAGGCGACCCGAAAAATTCCCTTCCGCCACCACCGCATTGGTTGGCCCGTCGACCGCACTCAGGGGATGCCCCTTGGCGATAAGGCACGGCCGCACCCGCTGGAGCAGACGCGCGCCCTCCGACGTCTCCTCGACATCGGCTTCACCGATCAGGCGGATCACAAAGCCAAGCGCATCGGCCTGAGCAATATCGGCGGCGCGGACCTGCGTGATGCCATTGATGCGCACGCCGGCAAAGTCGATCCGCGTGCCAAAGCCGATTGCGGCAAGGATCGCGAGCTTGTGGCCTGCGTCCACCCCTTCGATATCAAAGGCCGGATCGGCCTCGGCAAAGCCGAGTCTTTGCGCCTCGGCCAGCACCTCGGCAAAATCAGCCCCGGTGCGCTCCATGGTCGAAAGGATGTAATTGCAGGTCCCGTTGAGGATCCCGTAAACCTTGGTGAGCGCGTTGGCGCTGGTCCCTTCGCGCAGCCCCTTGATGACCGGAATGCCGCCTGCAACCGCCGCCTCGAATTTGAGCGGCACATTGCTGCTCTCGGCCAGAGCAGCCAGCTCCAGTCCATGATGCGCAATCATTGCCTTATTCGCGGTGACGAGACCTTTGCCGCCCCCCAGCGCCGCGCGCGAACAGGCCAGCGCCGGACCGTCGGAACCGCCCACCAATTCCACCACCACATCGACATCATCACGCCGCGCAAGCGCGGTCATGTCATCTTCCCAGGCGAAACGAGCAATATCAACGCCGCGATCCTTGCCCCGGTCGCGCGCACTCACCGCAACAACCTCAATCGCGCGCCCGGCGCGGGCTGCGATCAGGTCACGGTTTGTATCGAGCAACCGGATCACACCGGCCCCCACTGTGCCGAGCCCGGCAATAGCGATGCGCAGGGGAGCGGAAGCGGCGGGCGCGGCGGCAGGCACGGCTTGGGACAAGGGCGGGTCTCCATCAAAGGGTTCCCGCTGCGCTTAGCCGCGCTCAGCGCTCGGTCAAGCGGGCAAGCGCATTACTCAGCCCTCGTAATGCGGCGCTCGCAGGGGCCAAGCTGTTCGAGCACAAAGCCATAATCGGCCATCGCAAGGCGCCGCGCAGCCGCATCGCGTGCAAGATTGGCATTGCTCGGCAGTTGGCGTGGCAAGGAGCAGGCAAGACGGAACCAGCCGATCGATTCAGGCGCGGGCGGGCGCGCTGCCGAATCGATGATCTCGCCCCAAGACACGCCCCATTCAGGCCGCTGCGAAGGACGCCGCAGAATAGACAGCGAGGCGGGCGAGCGATTGGTTGTGGCCAGGAATATCTGCGTTTCCGATTCGCCCACAAGCGTTCCCGGAACGGCCAGAGCATCGCTGATCCCGGTGATTCGCGGCGGCGCTTTACCGCTCACGAGTTCGGTGAGGATGGGGCGCAGCCGCGCCTCGAGTTGCGGGGTGAAAGCCAGTTGCGCCTGCTCGCTCACCAACTGCAGCTCGCCCAGCCGCCCCGGCACGTTGCGCGCGAACAGCACCACTTCGCGCCCCCTGAGGCGGGGCACCTTGCGCTTTGCATCAAGCGGGACATCGACCAGATAGGTCACATCAGCGGGCAGGCCACCCTTGCCGGAAATGACCGCAATCGTATTGGCTTCGATATAAAGTCGCGCGAATCCCGGCGCGAGACCCGGTGCGCGCTCGGGTTTCAGCGCCGTCTGGCGGCGAATCTGGACCTTTACGACCTGCTCGCTTTGATCCGAAAGTGTCGCCAGATCGGCATAGGTGGCAATTTGACTAGCCTCGTCAATCGAGCTTGCCAGCGGTTGCGCCGCCACCGGCGCGCCAGCCACCCCAAGGGCGCAAGGCAAAACGGCAAGCGCCGATAGGGTCCTGAGTTTTTTGATTAATTTTTCATTAAGTAAGTATCGCATGGTGGCGTTCAACCCCCTGAGAGCCGCTGCATTTCGCGTTCCATACACTGAGCATGATGTGCAGTGAATTGGCGGTGAACCGATAAAGCGTTTGATCGCTCAAGGCTTGCCCGTTAAAGCCCGCGCTGTCGGGTACGGGACTTACCATAGGGCCGTGCTGCGATCAGGCTTGATGATTGTGCGAAGCATGCGCATGATGATCGTCAGGCGGTTGGGGCGTAAGGGTGTACAGGGACTGTGCAGCTACGGACTCGAACCGCGTAGGGATGCCTGCATTTTTTTGGGATCTGTGCCCGGGCCTTTGCGCGCGGTCATGGGAGTTCCGCCGGAGTTCTCCGGCGTGAGTGATGGAGAGTAAAAAGCTGGATGGCCTACGCTGACCAACAGATGAATGGAAATAAGGCTATTTCCATTGTTATCGTGGCGTTGATCCATGTGGCGATCGGTTATCTGCTCATTTCCGGGCTTGCCATTTCGGCGGTCAAGAAAGTGGTTGAGCGGGTGACGACCGTCGACATTGAGGAGCCCCCGCCCCCGCCGGACGAACCGCCGCCGCCGCCGCCTGAGCAGCCGGCCGCACCGCCTCCGCCGGTTGCCCCGCCGCCGCCGATCAGCATTGCTCCGGCGCCGCCGCCAATCCAGACGCAGGCGACCATTCCGCCGCCCGCGCCTCCTGCAATCACCATTCCGCCGCCCGCGCCGCCGGCGCCGCCGGCGCCGCCGCCCGCGCCTTCCAAGGCTCGCGGTGCGACCACCAAGAATGAACGCAGCTGGGCTGCGCGCATTCAGGACAACTATCCCGCCCGCGCGCTGCGTGAGGAAACCCAGGGCACTGTTGGCGTTCGCGTCACTGTCACGCCTCAGGGCCGGGCAGCCAATTGTCAGGTCACTGCTTCAAGTGGATCGCCGATCCTCGACCAGGCGGCCTGTCAGGGGATGGAGCGCTATGCGCAGTTCAACCCCGCGCTTGATGATGATGGCAACCCGACCACCGGAGCCTTCAGCACCCGGATTACCTACCAGATCAATTAGTGCACAGTTTTGGTCGCGGCCTGAAGTCAGGCCCGCGATCATGGGGACAATCTTTCAAGAGGACTACTCGCAATGAACCTTTACTATCTTGCCGCGGCAGCGGGCGAAGCGCCGGTCAACGAATTCGGCTTCATGAAGGCGATGGAAGAAGGCGGCCCGGTCGCCTGGTCGATCCTGACCGTCATGATCATCATGAGCGTCGGCTCGTTCTACATCCTGTTCACCAAGCTGTTCGAGCAGAACAAGGTGTTCAAGCAGTACGAAGCCGTGCGCACTCAGTTCTGGCGCGCAGCCAGCCTCAAGGAAGCCGCCACCAAGCTGGAAAAGGACAGCGCATGGCGCCAGATCGCTGATGACGCCGTCAAGGCGCAGGAAGAGCATGGCAAGATGACCGATGCGCTGGAATCGCACGATTATATGCACGGCTCGCTCCAGCGTTCGGAAGACTCGATCAACTACGTGCTGTCGGGCGGCCTGCCGTTCCTCGCTTCGGTGGGTGCGACCGCTCCGTTCATCGGTCTGCTCGGCACCGTGATCGGGATCTACCGCGCGCTGATCAACATCGGCATCGAAGGTTCGGCCTCGATCGACAAGGTTGCAGGTCCGGTGGGTGAAGCGCTCATCATGACCGCGATCGGTCTGCTCGTCGCGGTGCCCGCGGTGCTGGCCTTCAACTGGCTGCAGTCGCGCAACCGTCGTATCGCCGAGATGCTGAGCGGCTTCTCGACCGACATTCTCGCCTACATCAACTCGAATGGCGCGGTTAAGCCTGCGGTGACAGCGGCTCCGGCTGCCAAGCCCGCTCAACCCGCCGCCCCGAAGAAGGCCTAATTTGCGAGCACAGGCGACGGGCTCCGGCAACACGCACCCTTGCGTTTTGCCGGCCCCTCGCCCCGGCCCTTGACCAAGCGGCCGGCGCGCGTTGAGAGGACATGATCGGAGCCAGTCTCGCCCCGATAACGGGCACCGGCTCCTTCCTCCCGGCAAGCGAGTGTTCCACGCGAAAGCTTTGGCCCCAGTAATTTTATAGGGTAGGAATTAACGATGGCGATTTCGATGGGAGGCGGGGAGACCCCCATGTCGGACATCAACACCACGCCCCTCGTGGACGTGATGCTGGTGCTTCTGATCATCTTCCTTATCGCGGTTCCGGTGGCGATCCAGACCATCGAGAAGCTGGAAATTCCGGTGTTCTCGTCGGTCGAATCAAAGAACAAGGTGGAAAACCTCCTTCTCACGATCAGCACCACAGACGCGGCTGGTCGCAGCGCGGGTGAGCCCGGTTTTGAAGGCGCCTTCCGTGGCGGCGAATGCCGGGTCTATTTCAACAACATCACCCCGGTTACCTCGGAAGAACTTTATGATCGCGCCTTCTCGCGCCTCGATGCGATTGTGACGCGTGCGGGCGGGCCGGAAGCGATCATGGAAGATCCCGATCAGATCCCGCAGGTGCATATTCGCGGCGACGTGAACGCTCCGTGGGGCTGCATCGCAGGGGCGATCTACAACGTGCAGGCGGCTGGCTATCCGACCGTCGGCTTCATCTCCAACCCGGTTCGTCCGGGCGGCTAATCCGGCCAGTTTGAATTGAGGAGTAACTGACATGGGTATGTCCGGAGGCAAGCTCGACGGCCAACCAATGATCGACATGAACATGACGCCGCTCATCGACGTCTTGCTCGTGCTCTTGATCATGTTCATCATCACCATTCCGGTGGCGACCCACTCGGTCGATATCGATCTTCCGCAGGGTAACCCGCCGCCGCAGGACATCCCGATCGATCCGGTCAAGAACAAGTTGATCCTGACCGAGCAGGACGTGATCCTGTGGAATGGCAATGCGGTGACCGAGGGCCAGTTGATCACGATCCTTCAGGAAACCACTCGCATGGTGCCTGAGCCGGAATTGCAGTTCGAGCCCGAGCGCATGGCCAGCTATGAAATCGCGGCCCGCGTGCTGAATGACATCAAGGCAACCGGGATCACGAAGTTCGGCTTTGTCGGCAACGAACGCTACCGCACTTTCGGGAAGGGCGGCCCCGGCGGGGGCGGTTCGGACTGATCACAGCCAAATTCGAATCAATGAGAAGGGCGGTGCTGCTGAGGCGCCGCCCTTTTTCCATGGCGGCTGCCTAGTCCTGCTCAAACGGCCCATCGCTGCGCATCGCTGCCGCAGCGAGCGCCTCCGCCTCCAGCAATAATTCCTCGTCAACCGCGCCTTGCGGCACGGCTTCGCGCCCGATCATAGTCATCACGGGCACAGCGAGCGGCGATACCCGGTCGAGTTCGATATGCACCAACTCGCGTTCTGAACGCTCCAGCAGATCAGCCAGCCGCCCGACATCGGTCATCCGCGCGCGGGCATCAGCCCATGCGGCCTCGATCAGCACGTGATCGGGCTCGTACTTCTTGAGCACGTCATAGATGAGATCGGTCGAGAAGGTGACCTGCTTGCCGGTCTTGCGCTGCCCCGGATGCTGGCGCTCAACCAGGCCGCTGATCACCGCCACTTCGCGGAAAGCACGGCGCAAGAGGTGGCTTTCGGTCACCCATTGGGTAAATTCATGGGTCAGGATATCGGGCGAGAGCAACGGCGCGGGATCGCGCACCGGCTTCAGCCCCCACACCGCAAGGCAATAATCATTGGCAACAAAACCGGCCGGCATCAGCCCGCGGTCTTCCATGCGGCGGGTAATCAGCATCCCCAGCGACTGGTTCGCATTCCACCCTTCAAAGGTGTAATAGGTGGTGTAATGCTTGCCGCCGTGAGGGAAGCTTTCGACCAGCAATTCACCCGGCGCAGGCAGGCGCGAGCGATAGTCCTGCATCTCCAGCCATTCGCGCACATCATCGGGAAAGCGCCCCCACCCTGCTCGATCCGCCAGCAACGCTTGCACGCGGCTAGCGAGATGCGTGGTGAGCGGCAGGCGCAGGCCGCCATAGCTCGGGATCGTCGCACTCTTCTTCGCCGCGCGCACGATCAGGTCCATGTCCTTGACGCTTTCGACCTCGAGGCTCATCCCGGCAAAGAAGAAGGTATCGCCGGGCGATAGCTGGGCGGCAAAGCGTTCCTCGACCTTGCCGAGGCTGCGGCCGTTCCTGAAGCGCACGATCAGCATTTCAGAATCAACGATGATGCCCGCATTCATCCGGTGCCGCTGGGCGTGGCTGGGGTGAGCCAGCCGCCACACGCCGTCACGCCCGCGCACGATCCGCTTGAAGCGATCATAGGCTCGCAAGGCATAGCCACCATCGGCCACGAAATTCAGCACGCGCGCAAAGGTCGCCTCATCGACCCATGAATAGGCGAGCGCGCTGCGCACCTCCGCCAGCAGCGCAGCCTCGTCAAACGGCCCGGCGCAGGCGCAGGCCATGATATGCTGGGCCAGCACATCGAGCCCTCCGGCACGAAACTCCTCGCCGTCGCGCTGGCCCGCATCAACCGCATCCTTGGCCGCCATCGCTTCGAGGAATTCAAAGCGATTGCCCGGCACCAGCACCGCACGGCTTGCCACATCGAGCCGGTGGCCTGCGCGCCCGATCCGTTGCAGCAAGCGTGATGATCCCTTGGGCGCCCCCATCTGCACCACCAGATCAACATCACCCCAGTCGATGCCGAGATCAAGGCTGGCGGTGCAAACGAGCGCGCGCAATTCGCCTCGCCCCATGGCTTCTTCCACCTTCCGGCGGGCCTCGGTGGAAAGCGAGCCGTGGTGGATGCCGATGGGCAGGTGATCCTCGTTTGCCTCCCACAGGCATTGGAAAATAAACTCGGCGAGAAAGCGCGTGTTGGTGAAGACCAGCGTGGTGCGGTTGGCCTTGATAAGCTCATAAAGGCGCGGCACCGCCCAACGTCCGGCATGGCCGCCCCACGGCACGCGCTCTTCTTCAGGCAACAGGATTTCGAGATCAGGCGCCGTCCCTTCCTCGCCCAACACCAGATCAGCCGCTGCGATCTCGCCGGCAGAATCGCCTTGCGGGGCGAGCCATTCCTGAAACACGCGCGGCTCAGCCAAAGTCGCAGACAGCGCCGCCCGCGTGGCCTCCGGAGCAATCGCGTTCAGCCGCGCCAGCGCCAGCGCCAAGAGATCGCCGCGCTTGCCGGTGGCAAAGGCGTGCACCTCGTCGATCACGATGCGTTTCAGCCCGGCAAACAGATCGGTGCTTTCAGGATAAGACAGCAGCAGCGAAAGGCTTTCGGGCGTCGTCAGCAGGATATGCGGCGGGCGTTCGCGCTGGCGCTTTTTGCGGTCAGATGGCGTGTCGCCGCTGCGGGTTTCGACGCGGATGGGCAAGCCAATCTCGTCAATCGGTGTCAGGAGATTGCGCTTCACGTCCTGCGCCAGCGCCTTGAGAGGCGAGACGTAGAGGGTGTGGAGGCCATCTTGCGGGGGCGCGCCCCCGGCAAAATCGCACAAGGTCGGCAGGAACCCGGCGAGCGTCTTGCCCGCGCCGGTATCGGCTACCAGCAGGGCGTGGCGACCTTCGCGCGCCTTCGCCAGCATCTCCAGCTGATGGCGCCGCACCCGCCAGCCCCGCGCATCGAACCATGCGGCGATTTCGGGCGGAAGGGGAGGCGGCGGCGTCACGCCACCTTGATGGCGCGCGCAGCACGCCAGATCAATGGCCGACGCTTTCCCCGCGCTCCAACCCCGAGGCGGCCAACTGCGCGTCAATCTGCGCGATCAGGCGCTTGAGCCCTTCTTCGCTGTCGCTTTCCGCGCGGGCCACCAGCACGTCCTGCGTGTTCGAAGCGCGCAGCAGCCACCACCCATCCGCCGTGTTGACCCGCACGCCGTCAGTGGCGTTGACGCTTTCGACCTCAGGGCCGGGCGCGGTGGTGAGGCGCTGGGTGATTTCAGCCATGGCTGCAAATTTGCGCGCCTCATCAACCTGAAAACGCAATTCCGGTGTGTTGAGCATCGGCGGGATGGCGGCGCGCATGTCAGTGACCGATTTGCCAAGCCGCGCCGTCGCTGCGAGCAGACGGACGCCTGCGTAAAGCGCATCATCAAAGCCATAGTAATCATCGGCAAAAAACACATGGCCGCTCATCTCGCCCGCCAGCGGCGCGCCCGTTTCCTTCATTTTGGACTTAATCAGCGAGTGGCCGGTCTTCCACATCAAAGGCTCACCGCCCAGTTCCGCCACGCGGTCAAACAGCGCACGACTGGCCTTCACATCGGCGATAATCGTCGCATTCGGGCGGGTTTTCAGCACATCCTCGGCATAGATCATCAACAGCTGATCGCCCCAGATCACCCGGCCCGTGCTGTCGATTGCACCGATCCGGTCCCCATCGCCGTCAAAAGCCACTCCGAAATCGAGGTTCTTCGCCGCGACAAGCGCGCGCAGATCGGTGAGATTGGCTTCCACAGTCGGATCAGGATGGTGGTTTGGGAAATGTCCATCAACGTCAGTAAACAGCAGATGATGTTCTCCGGGCAGCCGCTGGGCGAGCGCTTCCAGAGCGGGGCCAGCCGCGCCATTACCGGCATCCCAGCCGACTTTGAGGTGGGCGAGAGCGGCGTGATCGACTCCGGCCAATCCTTCGAGCAAGCGCTCGACATACTCGCCCATGATGTCGCGGGCCGTGACGCTGCCCGAACCGCTGGCAAAATCCGCAGCTGCTGCCAGTTCCCCGAGCTTTTGGATATCGGCGCCGAAGAACGGACGCCCTTTAAATACCATCTTGAAGCCATTGTAATTGGGGGGATTGTGGCTGCCAGTTATCTGAATGCCGCCTTCCACCTCTTCGCTTGAGGCTTCGGCGTAGTAGAGCATCGGGGTCGCCCCCATACCGATGCGCACCACATCACAACCGCTTGCAGTAAGCCCTTCGACGAGCGCGTGTTCAAGCATGGGTGAGGAAACGCGCCCGTCATACCCCACTGCCACGGCCCTGCCCCCAGCGCGGATCAACAAGGTACCAAAGGCGCGGCCGATGGCCCGGGCATCATCGGCGCCGAGTGTTTCACCAATCACCCCGCGGATGTCATATTCGCGCAGGATCGTCGGGTGAAAAAGGTGTTTCATGAAAAACAGGCTCCTGAAGAACTGACTGCGCTGCACTGTTCGTGCAAAGGATGCGCCTGCGACTGGCCGCGAATTGTGTCAATCCCGCGATATTTCTAATCTTGGCCGGTTGTAGGGGGCAATTCTCCCAGCAAAAGATCGCGCGCGGCATTGGCTTCGCGCAGAGCATCATTGCTGCCGCCACGATCGGGATGCACCAGCGCAGCAAGGCGGCGGTGCGCAGCGATGATCTCCTCACGGCTGGCCGCCGGCGTCACCCCCAGCAGTGCGCGCGCCTTGGCCAGCCCCTGGCGCCGCGCCCCGCCCTTACTGCCATGCATGAGATTGGACCACGGCCATTCGCCAAAGGCCCAGCGGAACAGGACACAGCCGATCGCCAGCAAAATGGCAAGCCGCAGAAGCATCAGGCGGGCGCAGCCTCCGATTGGTCGCGCCCAAGGCCCGGCAGCGCGAGCGCTTTGACCAAAGCGCGCAATTCCTGACGGGCCACCAGATGGCTGGTGCCGAGTTCGCCGAGATGCCCCTTGTCGAGCAGGGTGAGACCGGAGGGGAACAATTCGCGGTAGATCACGCGTTCCGATAACCCGTGGGTAACACGAAACCCAACGCGCTTGGCCATCTCCCCCAGTGCTTTTTGCAGGCGGGCCATGTTGCGCGCCTCGACATGGCCGGTGCGGTTTCGCACCACGATCCAATCCATTTCCGGGCGGCGCTGTTCGATTGTCATGCGGCTGCGTTTGAGGCGCGCTTCCCAGATCAGCTCGGCGAAGAACGACAGCTTCTTCACCTTGAATGTCTCGGCATCAACCTGACCGATCAGATCGAAATCGACAAAGCTGTCGTTCATCGGCGTGACCAGCGTGTCCGCGTGCTCCACCGCCAGCCGCGCAAAAGGATCATCGCGGCCCGGATTGTCGATGATGAGGAAATCATAGCTCGCCTCAAGCCGCCTGATTGCCGCGATCAGATCGCCGGTGGTCTCGCCGCGAAACACCTCGCAATAAGGCGTCGGCAAGGTCAGGCCGCGCTTTTCCAGAGTGCCAAGGCGATTTTCGATATAGCGGTGCATGGTGCGTTGGCGGGGGTCGAGATCGAGTGAGGCCACTCGCGCTCCCTGATAGGCCAGCGCAACGGCGACATGCACCGCCGTGGTCGATTTGCCGGTGCCGCCCTTTTCATTGGCAAAAACGATGCGATGCGCGTGATGGTGCGGCGCAGGCACACCGGGTTTCGTTTGGGGAAAGGCAGCGGTTGACGCAGAAGGAGGCATGGACAGGAGGCTTTCCAACACTTTTGCGGCTTACAAGCGGGGCGGCTTGAAATCGGGCAGGCTAGGCCGCTAGGGCAACCCCAAGCGGTTTATCCTTGGAGGCGCAGCGGTGCAAACAGTCAAGACGACAGGCATGTTGAGAACCGCCTTGGGACAGTTGCGAGAAGGTGGGGGCCGCATCGCGCTGGTCCCAACCATGGGCGCGCTGCACGAGGGCCACCTCACGTTGGTGCGGCGCGCCCGCAAGCTTGCCGATCATGTGGTTGCCTCGGTCTTCGTGAATCCCAAACAGTTTGGCCCCAACGAAGATCTGGCGGCTTATCCGCGGCAATTGGCCGAGGATGCCGCGATGCTGGAGGCTGAAGGTTGCGCGCTGTTGTGGGCACCTTCGCCCGAGGTGATGTATCCAGCCGGGTTTGCCAGCACAATTCATGTCTCGGGCGTCAGCGAGGGGCTGTGCGGCGCAGCGCGGCCGGGCCATTTTGATGGCGTCGCCACAGTGGTGTGCAAACTGTTCAATCAGGTCCAGCCCGACATGGCGCTGTTTGGCGAGAAAGATTTCCAGCAACTTGCAGTGATCCGAACCATGGCCCGCGATCTTGATCTCACGCACCCCCATGTCAGCCAGATCATCGGGGTGCCCACTGTGCGCGAGACCGACGGCCTCGCAATGTCGAGCCGCAATCGATATCTCTCGCCGGAGCAACGCGCGGCTGCTGCCAACCTGCCGCGTGCGATGCGTCATGCCATTGCTGCCATCGAGGCGGGCCGAGAGGT
>Ga0213832_1000335_pt1 | contig 43943 bp, 32 predicted proteins | sample SWATP13_FD_161660 | JGI IMG/M metagenome (GOLD analysis project Ga0213832, IMG submission 161660) | Coastal seawater microbial communities from Marineland, Florida, United States - SWA TP1 #3 | ecosystem: Environmental > Aquatic > Marine > Coastal | place: USA: Florida | collected 2016-08-06 | reverse complement strand
TAATACGCATACCTTTAGTAGTAGTGCGTAGTGTTACAAAACGTTTTTCACTTTCAACCCAAAAACGGTGAGTTTGTAGGTTAGGTAGGAAACGACGTTTAGTCGCGTTTCTCGCGTGTGAACGGTGGTTACCAACCGCTGGACGCTTACCTGTAACTTGACATACTTTAGACATGTCTATATATCTCCAATAACTTCGCTCGAGCTTAATTTTCCCTTAGGCCATGTATTTGTGCCCCGGGATAAATCGAAGGGCGCTCTTTATACAGCTTATGCAGGCAAAGATCAAGTAACAGATCTTATCCAATCAGCTCATGTGTAAATTTGATAGCGGCCAATTATAATGATCGAAAGCCCTTAGGGAAAGTAAAAACTGCATTTAAATTAAACTAATTTCTAAAAAACCGCTAAACTGCTCATTTTTAACACACTCCAGTCTTCGCTTCGCTTAAATTAATCCTCGCTCAGCAAACGAAACACAGTTTTTACCGCCCACAATGATGTGATCAAGCACATTAATATCGACTAACGAGAGTGCTTGCTGCAATTTATGAGTAATTAACTTGTCTGCTTCACTAGGCTCCGCGACTCCACTTGGGTGATTATGAGCAAAGATAAGTGCCGCCGCATTCTGCTTTAAAGCAGCCTTAACCACCTCACGGGGATACACAGAAGCAGCATTTATAGTGCCATAAAAAAGCACTTCATCTTTTATTAATCGATTTTGGCTATCTAAATAAAGCACCATAAAGACTTCTTGTTGCAAGCCCCGCAATTGAATAGTCAGGTAGTCATACACTGCTTGAGGAGAGCTAAATACTTCTTCTCGCTGGCATTGCTCAAGCAAGTAACGTCTGCTTAACTCTAATACCGCTTGTAACTGTACATACTTTGCAGTTCCTAACCCTCTTTGAGAACAAAACGCTTGCTCACTGGCATTAAATAAATTCTGCAACGTACTATTAATACGTAATAAGTGTTCAGCCAATTCAATCGCATTCATACCAGCAACACCTGTGCGCAAAAAGATAGCTAACAGTTCTGCATCTGAGAGCGCTTTAGCGCCTTGTAAAAGCAGCTTTTCGCGAGGCCGAGCTGACAGTGGTAAATCCTTTAACGACATCAAAGTACCCCAAAAAGAAACAAACAGATTAAACTGTACAACAAAACTTTCTTTTTTCCTTCCTTTAAAAAAGAAAACTTCATGAAATTGGCAAAGATTTGCTATCGTTAGCGCATATCGACCAAAGTTAAATTTCATGTAATGACAAAATCAGCAAATAAAAAAATCTTACTAGGTATAAGTGGCGGCATTGCAGCTTATAAATGTGCAGAGCTAGTGCGACGCTTAAAAGACACAGGCTGCGAAGTAAAAGTGGTTATGACAGAGTCAGCCAAGCACTTTATTACCCCTTTGACGATGCAAGCCGTCAGTGGAGAGGTTGTGTCTGATTCATTACTTGACCCTGCAGCTGAAGCCGCAATGGGGCACATTGAATTTGCCAAGTGGGCAGATTTGATTTTAGTGGCGCCTGCGACCAGCAATGTATTAGCAAAAATGGCGATGGGCATAGCTGATGACCTACTCACCACGCTTTTATTAGCAACGCCAGCCAAAGTGGCTGTCGCACCGGCGATGAACCAACAAATGTACGCACATCCTGCAACGCAGGCTAACCTTAATACTCTCGCCGATCGCGGGGTAGCAATTTGGGGGCCAGGTAAAGGCTCGCAAGCCTGCGGTGATGTAGGCGCTGGGCGTATGCTAGAGCCGCATGAACTGGTAGCGCTGTGTACACAGCCAGACATTGAGCCATTACTTACTGGCAAAACCATTACAATTACAGCAGGGCCAACCAGAGAAGCCCTCGATCCCGTGCGTTATATTTCTAATCATAGCTCAGGAAAAATGGGTTATGCCCTTGCCGAAGCGGCACTTGCTTTAGGTGCAAAGGTACACCTGATTTCAGGGCCAGTGACAATTAAAGCACCAGCGAATGCAAAGCTCACTCACATTGAAAGCGCTGAGCAGCTTTTAATCGCATCAATGGAACTTGCTGTACAGTCTGATGCTTTTATTGGCTGTGCTGCCGTTGCCGATTACCGCGCAGCCGCAATTGAAGATCAAAAAATGAAAAAACAAGGTGATGAACTCACACTCACCTTAGTTAAAAACCCAGATGTCATCGCTAACGTTGCAGCACTTAACGAAAACCGCCCATACACGGTTGGCTTTGCCGCCGAAACACAAGATGTTGCAAGCTATGCCCAAGGTAAATTAAAAAATAAAAATCTCGACATGATCTGTGCAAATGATGTGTCAAAAGAAGGCCTTGGCTTTAATTCTGATCATAATGCTTTAACACTGTTCTGGCACAATGAGCAGCAAGATTTAGCGGTGGGTAGCAAAAAAGATTTAGCGATGAGTGTTATGACAGAGCTTGCCAAGCGTTTGTAAAAATGCTGGAAAGAAGCTGAATAAAACATTAACATAAGCCTCTCATTTGCGCAAAAAATGGCTTGTCTGAGTCTATACAGCGCAAGTAATAAATTATAAGAAAGGAATGGTCATGCCTGCGACAAAAAGAAGTAATCGCAAAGAGCAGATTCTGCAAGCACTCGCACAAATGTTAGAAACCAGCCCAGGTCAACGTATCACTACTGCCAAACTAGCAGCTGAAGTGGGCGTGTCTGAAGCTGCGCTTTATCGTCATTTTCCGAGTAAAGCGCGGATGTTTGAGGGCTTGATTGAGTTTATTGAAGATACTCTGCTATCGCGTATTAACCTCATTCTAGAAAATGAAAAAGAGAGTCAAACACGCGTATACAATATTTTGCTTTTACTATTAGCATTCGCCGAAAAAAATCCAGGTATTACCCGTATTTTAACTGGTGATGCCTTGCAAGGTGAGCAAGAGCGCTTACGTGAACGTGTGCAAGGCTTATTCGAAAAGCTAGAAACGCAATTTAAGCAAGTTCTTCGTGAACGTAAGCTTCGTGAAGGTAAAGCATTCCAATCTGACGAAACAACGTTAGCCAACTTCTTACTGGCTTACGTTGAAGGTAAGATGAATCAATTCGTGCGCAGCGACTTTAAAGCGAAACCGAGTGCGCAATTTGAAAAACAATGGCCTGAACTGAAAAAGATTTGGTTATAAGTTAGCTGTAGGCGCGATTTAATATCGCGCAACAGTCTAATCAAAAGTACGCGGGTAACTCCGCTACACCCTCTTATTACAAAACCTACCGAAAAGTTTTTAGACTTACAGCTCAACTCCCTAAATAAGCAACTTATCGTATCTACTCGAATTGTTTACTAAAAACGCTACACTGAACGCGTAAATTTAAAAACAACGAGAAGATAAATGAAAGCGCAATTATCACTTTTGAGCTTAGCCTTAGTGGCAAGCCTTGGTAGTGCACAGCTCAGTGCGAAAGAAGCTCTGCAATTTAAAGACGTGTTTGATTTTAAATACGCAAAAGGTACCCAACTGTCTGAAGATGGCCAAATTCTTACTTTCAGTGCCGACCCTTATCGTGGTAATGCTGAAGGTCAGGTTTATGCATTAGACAATAACACCCTCCTTGCAAGCGTTGAGCGTGGTACTCGCCCTATAATTAATAAAGCGGCAAATTGGGTGGCGTTTACTCAGGTACCGACCCTACTTGAAAAAGAAACCACTAAGAAAAAAGACGAACTGAAAAACAACCTTGTTTTAGTAAATACTAAAAACGGTGAGCAACAGACATTTAACGATGTAAAAGACTATGCGCTATCAGATGACGGTGTATGGCTTGCTTACAGACTCGATAAGAAAGCAGATAAAAAAGACGACCAAGAAAAAGACGAAAACAGCAGCGAAATCAAACCAGATAAAAAAGATAAAAGCTTTGATTTAGTGCTTGTTAACCTTCAAGACAAAACCACTCACACCCTAAACAATGTGTTTAGCTATGCAATGAGCAGCACCGGCGAGCAATTACTCGCAAGCCAAAGCTTTAGTGATGGTGCCGACAACCAAGTTGTATTAGTTACACTTAACAATGACTTTGCAACTAGTGTGTTGATTGATGAGCCAGGTGTGGTTGCAAATAAAATAGCTTGGCAACCAAACAGCAATACCGCAGCGCTGTTAATTGGTAATTATGTGAATGATGATACGCGACGTCGCGACCACAGCTTACAGCTTTTACAAAATGGTGCCCTATCGACCATAAACTCAGCTGATAATAGCTGGACTATTGGCAAAACAGCCTCATTAACATGGTCTGAAGATGGTGCTCGTTTATACTTTGAAAATCATCCGAAATTAACGGCAAAGCTCGAAGCAAAAGAATACACAGACGAAGCCTCTTTATATGATTTCGATACCATTCGCGACCATAAAGGCCTCAATGTTTGGCACAATAAAGACGCTGAAATTAAGCCACGTGAAGAGCAGCAATGGAATGAAAATAACAAGCTTCGTCATTATAAAGCGGTGTATCATGTAAATGGTCAACAGGTTGTGCAGTTAAGTACACCAAGTATGCCTGAGGTTTCACTTAACACTCACCGCGAAGCGCTATTAGGCTATTCAGACCTACCTTACCTGGAACGCATAATGTACGGTGGTTTTTACGCAGACTATTACAGTGTTGACGTTAAAACAGGTAAGCAAACGGCTATCATCAACGATTATCCATTTAGACCCAGCCTTGCGCCAAATGGTCAATATGCGGCATTTTTTCAAAACAGCCACGTTCAACTTAAAGATTTAGGAAATAACAAAGTTTCGACCTTATCTAAGGCAATTAACGCGATTTTTGCCGATGATAAGCATGACTACCCGTCACCTCAGCCAGGTTATGGCTTTGCTGGCTGGTTAAACGACAGCAGCCAAGTACTGGTTTACAGTAAATTTGATATTTGGGCTTTTGATGTCGCGACAAAAAAGGCAACGCGTTTAACCCAAGGTAAAGAAACGAATACCCAATATCGTATTATTAAACTTGATAAAGACCAAGTTGGCTTTGCCAAAGGCGAGACTTTATTACTCAGCGCAACCAACGTGCAAGATAAACAAACTGAAATTGCTAAACTTGATTTAACAAGTAATAAAGTAAGCAAAGTACTTTCGGGTAAAAAGCGCTATGATGTTGTTAAAAAGGCGAAAAATGCCGACAAATATCTATTTACAGCGCAAACTTATCAGCAATTCCCTGATTACTACCAAACTGACTTTAGCTTCAAAAAGCCTCAGCGTGTAACCAACCTAAACCCACAAATTAGCAACTTTGCATGGGGTGAAAAACCAGAGCTTATTAGCTACAAAGGGTTTGATGGTGAAGACTTACAAGGCGTATTAATTAAGCCTGCAGGCTACAAAAAAGGCGACAAGGTTCCTGTAGTTGTGTACTTCTACCGCTATATGAGCCAACGCATGTATGACTTCCCGAAAATGGAGTTAAATCATCGCCCTAACTTCCCGATGTTTACCTCAAATGGCTATGCGATTTTCTTACCGGATATCCGTTTTGAGATTGGTCATCCTGGTAAATCATCAACACAAACCATGATCAACGCAACTCAAAAGTTAATTGATTTAGGCATTGCTGATCCCGATAAAATTGGCTTACAAGGTCACTCATGGGCAGGCTATCAAAGCGCCTTTATGATCACCCAAACAAATATGTTTAAAGCGGTTGTTTCGGGAGCGCCGGTGTCTAACATGACCAGTGCTTACAGCGGTATTCGCTTAAAATCAGGTCTTGCGCGTCAGTTCCAATACGAAACAGGTCAAAGCCGCATTGGTAAAACCTTATTCGAAGCACCAGAGCTATACATCGAAAACTCACCAGTGTTCTTTGCAGATAAAGTAAATACCCCAATCCTCATTATGTTTGGTGACAAAGATGACGCGGTGCCATGGCACGAAGGGGTGCAGTACTACCTTGCTCTTCGCCGTGCGGGTAAAGATGCCACCTTCTTACAATATGAAGGTGAACCACATCACTTGAAGAAATTCCCTAACCAAGTAGATTTCTCGGTACGTATGATGGAATATTTTGATCACTACTTAAAAGGCAAACCAGCCGCTGAGTGGATCAAAAACGGCATCCCTTTTATTGAGGAATAAGCAACAAGCTAAATTTTAGCTCAAAGCACACCTCCTTCAAAGCCAGCATTTTTGCTGGCTTTGTTCTATAAAATCAATCATATCATCTGTTTTTTCGATTTTATCAATCGATTTAAACCCCAGTTTGTAAGTGGAAAGTTAATCAGAACAACTCTATATTTCACGCAACTTCTAACTGGAGACTATACAATGTTTAAAAAATCGACCTCAGCCTTGTCTAAAGTAGCTGTTGCGGTATCACTGTTGGTGGCAACAGGCGTACAAGCTACAAACGACATCAAATCAAACCAATTTTGGTGGCCAGAACAATTAGATCTTAGTCAACTTCGTGCCCATGGTGCAGAGTCAGATCCTATGGGTCCTTACTTTGATTACAAAAAAGAATTCCTAAAGTTAGACCTAAACGCAGTGAAAGCGGATATCGAGAAAGTATTGACTGATTCTCAAGATTGGTGGCCAGCTGACTATGGTCACTATGGTCCATTTTTCATCCGTATGGCGTGGCACGCATCAGGTACGTACCGTACTTTTGATGGTCGTGGTGGCGCAGGCGGTGGTCAACAACGTTTCGACCCGCTAAACAGCTGGCCTGATAACGCCAACCTTGATAAAGCGCGTCGTTTACTTTGGCCTATTAAACAAAAATACGGTCGCAGCATCTCATGGGCAGATTTAATGGCGCTAACAGGTAACGTTGCGCTTGAATCAATGGGCTTCAAAACCTTCGGTTATGCCGGTGGTCGCGAAGACGATTGGGAACCAGATTACGTATACTGGGGCCCTGAAGGCAAAATGCTCACTGACGAGCGCCGTGACAAAAAAGGCAAACTTAAAGGTCCATTAGCGGCCGTTGAGATGGGCTTAATCTATGTAAATCCAGAAGGCCCTCACGGTAACCCTGATCCACTTCTTGCAGCAGACGACATTCGTTTATCATTCGGCCGCATGGCAATGAACGATGAAGAAATCGTTGCGCTAATCGCCGGTGGTCACAGCTTTGGTAAAGCACACGGTGCGAAAAAAGCGACGTGTTTAGACAAAGAGCCAGCAGCAGCGGGGATTGAAGAGCAAGGCTTAGGTTGGAAAAACAAATGTGGTAAAGGTCACTCAGAAGATACCATCACTTCAGGTCTTGAAGGTGCATGGACAGTGACACCAACACGTTGGTCAATCAACTACCTACAAAACTTATTCAGCTTTGAGTGGGTTAAAACTAAAAGCCCAGCAGGTGCGACTCAGTGGATCCCAGAAAATGGTCAAGCGTCTAACCTAGTGCCCGATGCGCACATTAAAGGTAAGCGTCATGCACCTATCATGTTCACAACTGATATCGCGTTAAAAGCAGATCCTGAGTTCCGTAAGATTTCAGAGCGTTTCTTAAACGATCCAAAAGAGTTCGAACTGGCATTTGCAAAAGCATGGTTCAAACTAAACCACCGTGACATGGGCCCACGCGCTCGTTACTTAGGTGACTTAGTGCCTGAAGAAGTGCTAATTTGGCAAGACTACATCCCTGCGGTTGATCACAAACTAGTAGATGGCAAAGATATCGCGTCACTTAAAGCAAGCATCTTAGATTCAGGCTTATCTGTATCTGAGCTTGTGCGAGTTGCATGGGCATCAGCAGCAAGCTACCGCGACACAGATATGCGTGGTGGTGCAAACGGTGCACGTATTCGTTTTGCTCCGCAAAAAGATTGGCCGGTAAACAACCCAAAAGAAGTAGCTAAAGTACTTAGCAAACTTGAGAAAATCCAAACTAAGTTCAATAAAAACGCATCCGGCGGTAAAGAAATTTCACTCGCTGATATGATTGTTCTTGGTGGTGCGGCTGCAATCGAAAAAGCAGCAAGCGACGCGGGTTTCTCTATCGCAGTCCCGTTCAAGCCAGGTCGTATGGACGCGTCATTAGAAATGACTGACGTTGCATCATTCGAAGTACTTGAGCCAACGGCAGATGCGTTTCGTAACTACTACAGCTCAGCATGGAAATCACCGGCTGAAATGCTCGTTGAACGCGCTGATTTACTCAACTTATCAGTACCAGAAATGACTGCACTACTAGGTGGTATGCGTGCTCTTAATGCGAATACTGCCCAAACTAAACACGGTGTATTCACGAAAAAACCTGGCACATTAAGCAACGATTTCTTCGTTAACTTACTCGATATGTCAACGAAGTGGTCTAAGTCTTCTGAAGAAGGTATTTACGAAGGACGTGACCGTCAATCAGGCAAGCTTAAGTGGACAGCGACACCAGTCGATTTAATCTTCGGTTCAAACTCAGAGCTACGTTCAATTGCTGAAGTGTATGCATCTGACGATGCAAAACAGAAGTTTGTTGATGACTTCGTAGCTGCGTGGACTAAAGTAATGACGCTAGACAGATTCGACCTACGTTAATACTTTATATTCTCGCAATTAATCCCTTATATTTTTTGCAACCGACAAAGCTGCTAAGTGAAGTTAGCGGCTTTGTTGGTTATGTTATAAAACTAATCAACAATACTGCCCTGCTGCAAAGCCGCAGCTCCAAGCGTATTGGAAGTTGTAACCACCTAACCAACCAGTGACGTCGGTCACTTCGCCAATAAAATAAAGACCTGCTGATTTTTTTGCTTCGAAGGTTTTTGAGCTTAACTCATCGGTATCTACGCCACCGAGTGTAACTTCGGCTGTTCTATAACCCTCTGTGCCATTGGGTTTTATTTGCCAATTGTGAATGTAGTCATGTAATGCGTCGACTTGTGCATGGGTTAACTGGTTTACATTGCAATCTGGAATCGCTTTTGTATCGTGCAGCATTTCAACAAAGCGTTTGGGTAAAATGGTTGCAAGGGTATTTTTTAGTGACTTTTGCCCTTGGCTTTGACGCCATTGCTCAAGCTGCTGTTTTAAATCAAGCTCAGGTAATAAGTTGATGTAAACACTCTGCCCTGCGCGCCAGAATGAACTGATTTGCAAAATAGCGGGCCCCGACAAGCCGCGGTGGGTAAAGAGGATATTTTCTTTGAACTGGGTGCCATCTTCACTGGTTACTAAACACGGAATGCTGATCCCAGATAAACCATCAAAGCGATCTTTATCATGCTGGTGCAATGTAAATGGCACTAATGCAGCCATGGTTGGTAGCACCGTTAAGCCAAATTGTTCAGCAATTTTATAACCAATGGGCGATGCGCCAAGTTTCGGCATGGTTAAACCACCGGATGCCACCACCAATGACTCGCATTGATAACTGTCTTGTTCGGTTATAACTTCATAACCAGCATCGTTTTTTATCACGCTAAGTACTTCGTTACGAAGAGCAATGTTTACCCCAGCCCACTCACACTCAGTTAAAAGAATATCAACGATATCTTGCGCGCTGTTATCACAAAATAGCTGGCCCAGCGTTTTATGGTGATAAGCCAAACCATGACGGTCCACCAGCTCAATAAAGTCATGTTGGGTATAACGGCTTAAACAGGATTTTACGAAGTGAGGATTAGTACACAAGTAGTTGTCTGGGCTTGCGTTTTCATTTGTGAAGTTACAACGCCCACCACCGCTTATTAAAATTTTACGGCCAGGCTTTTTGCCCATATCAAGCACAGTAACATTGCGACCTCGATAGCCTGCTTGTGCTGCACACATTAAACCTGCGGCACCGGCACCAATCACAATTACATCTACTTGGGTCATTACTCATTCTCACTGAAAAAATTTAGCTGATTATAACAAGATATTACGCGCTCGTTGTTAACTTAGTCATTTTTTTGAAAAAAGATAAACCCGAAAAACAAAATAAAGTAAAAACTCTATAACAGTAAATTAGAACTTTATAATTAGAAAAAAGCAAAAAAACCCAATTAATAGTTATATTTAGCCATCTATACATTTAGTTATAACCAAAATAGAGACAAACATAACAAAACGATATTTTAACTATATTTACATTTATTTTACCTTTGTCCCCCTTCGCGGAAAGTCGTGCGAAGCAACTTATAACAATCTAGGGATCATTATGACAACTAACAACTTGAAAAAGTGCGCAATTGCATTAAGCCTCACAGCGTTATTTGGAACAACAGCAGCAATGGCCGCACCAAACCAAATGTTACCACCATCAATGGCAGATACCGCTGCAAAATTACAAGGTCAAAGCGGTTTTGGAACACAATTTATTATTAAATACAAAAATAGCAACGCTGATATGACCACGATGTCTGCCGCTGAGCAAACACCTGCTATGATGAACCAAAAAGCACAAAGCTTTGTGAAGAATTTCAGCAGTAAAAAAGGCTTAGCAAAAGCTCAGTATGTACGTGCCATGGCAATGAGCAACCACCACGTAATGCGCGCTGATAAAAAGCTTTCGGCCGATGAAGCACAAGCATTTATGCAAGAAGTTATGGCAACTGGCAACGTTGAGTACATTGAAATTGACCAAATGTTACAGCCTTTCGCAACACCTAATGATCCACGTTATTCTGACCAATGGCACTACTACGAGCAAGCAGGTGGCTTGAATCTACCTACAGCATGGGATAGCGCAACAGGCAGCGGTGTAACAGTTGCTGTACTTGATACGGGTTACCGCCCACATGTTGATTTAAACGCCAACATCTTACCTGGCTACGACATGATTTCGAACCTATCTGTTGCCAACGATGGTGGTGGCCGTGACAGCGACGCTCGCGACCCTGGCGATGCAGTTGTACGTGGTGAGTGCGGTACAGATCAAAATGGCGATCCCTCACCAAAGGCAGATCAAGACTCTAGCTGGCATGGTACTCATGTTGCGGGGACCGTTGCTGCGGTAACAAATAATGGTGAAGGCGTTGCAGGTGTTGCTTATGATGCCAAGGTTGTACCTGTACGTGTGCTTGGTAAATGTGGTGGTTTAACATCTGATATTGCAGACGGTATTATCTGGGCGTCAGGTGGTTCAGTGTCTGGCGTACCTGCAAATGCTAACCCTGCTGATGTTATCAACATGAGTTTAGGTGGTGGGGGTGCATGTAGCTCAACAACGCAAAATGCTATAAACCAAGCACGCAACAACGGCGCAGTTGTTGTTATCGCCGCTGGTAACAGTAATGATAATTCGGCTAACTACAACCCAGGTAACTGTAATGGCGTTGTAAATGTTGCCTCTGTTGGCCGTAACGGTGGTCGTGCTTATTACTCAAACTTTGGTAGTAATATTGATGTTGCAGCCCCTGGTGGTGCGCAAAGCTTTGCGAATGATTCAGAGGGTGTATTATCAACTCATAACTCAGGCGCAACTGGCCCAAGCAGTGATTCTTATCATTTCTCACAAGGTACATCAATGGCTGCACCGCATGTTGCAGGTGTCGCGGCACTTATCAAACAAGCGAAGCCTTCTGCAACGCCAGATGAAATTGAAAGCATTTTAAAATCAACGACTCGCTCTTTCCCTGCTACATGTAATAACTGTGGTACAGGTATTGTCGATGCAGCCGCTGCAGTTGCAGCAGCATCGGGTTCAACTCAGCCGCCAGCTACGGGCAATGAGTTACAAGATGGTCAAGCATTAACAGGCTTAAGTGGCGCAGCAAGCAGCAAAACCTACTACACAATGGAAGTACCGGCGGGCGCAACAAATGTTACTTTCACTATGAGTGGTGGTACGGGCGATGCAGACTTATATGTTCGCGCAGGTAATGCTCCTACTACAACAACATATGATTGCCGCCCTTATGAAAGCGGTAATAACGAAGTATGTTCAATCGATAGTCCAACAGCAGGTACATACCACGTAATGCTAAGTGCTTATTCTGCCTACTCAGGTGTGAGCCTTGTAGGTGACTTAACCGCTTCTGGTGGTACAGGCTCACCACAAGCAGGCGGCGGTACAGTTGAAAATATTTCGGCTAACGCTGGTCAATGGAAACACTACACTATTGATGTGCCTGCTAATATGTCTAGCTTTACAGTGACTAGCTCTGGCGGTACAGGTGATGCAGATTTATTTGTTAAATTTGGAAGTCAACCTACAACAAGCAGCTATGACTGTCGTCCGTACAAAAGTGGCAGTGCTGAAACATGTACTTTTAGCAACCCACAAGCAGGTACTTGGCACTTAAGCTTAAATGCATTTCAAACCTTTTCAGGTGTCACACTTGATGCACAATATCAACCTTAATCGTTGATAACCCCGATTACCCTTGGGACTTTTAGCCGGACTCTCGTCCGGCTTTTTTAGTTTTATAATTTAGCTAAAACGGCCTCTGCACGGCTTACTGTAAATTCTTTATCCTGCTCAACAAACAAGCCTGTTACAGTTTGGTCGTCGACGATCATTGCATAACGTTTTGAACGCACACCACCAAAGCTAGCAGTGTCCTTATCTAAACCAAGCGCCTTGGTAAAACTAGCATCACCATCGGCTAACATACGAATATGCTCAGCATTATGTGCCTCACCCCATGCTTTCATTACAAATGCATCATTCACTGAGACGCAGTAAATCGCATCAACGCCTTTGGCGGTAATTTTATCAGCCAGTGTAACAAACTCAGGTAAGTGAGCGTTTGAACAGGTAGGCGTAAATGCCCCTGGCACAGCAAATAGCACTACTTTTTTACCAGCAAATAATGCTTCTGTGTCTAACGTTTGCATGCCTTCGCTGGTTAATTCGCTAAGGGTTGCAGTAGGTAAAGTTTGGCCTTGTTCGATCATCGTGATTCCTTGAAAGAAAATATACATTAGCAGTATGAAAGAGTAAGGTTTAATTAAACTATATATCAATTGCTAACTCTACTTATAATCACTAAGCGCTATGAATAATAAAAATTATTACGCAAACCTTTTACGCTATGCTCATAAGGTGACATTACATAAAGAAGAGGCTGAAGACTTACTGCAAACGGCTCTTCTTGTTGCCGTTGAGGCTAAACGCTCAGATCTAACATGTATAAAAAACCGTCGCTGGCTTATGGGTGTACTGCGTAATCAATCTGTATTTAATGCGCGTTCTGCCGCAAGAAGAAAAAAGCGTGAAGTAACTTTCACCAATACGAACAATACACACACATACAACGACGAAACAGCAACCTATTTTATCGATTCATTACCGCCTAGCCTAAAAACAACAGCACTTTTAGTTTTAACAGGGCATTGTAAAAAAGAAATCATCTGGCTGCTGCGAGTATCAGACGCAGCTCTAAGGCAACGGATAGCTGAGATTAAACGCCGCTGGCGACAAACCGGTGCAAAACAAATACTTGAACTTGAAGGTTTAGCTGAAGATTTGCCGTTTGGGCAAATACGTAAAGCACTTCTTAATGCGCCATGCCGTGATGAAGCGACACTCGCAAGCCATGACCCTGATGGACATCTTTTTATGATGACCTCACAAAACCACCTTGCACGGCAACATAAGGTGATATCTATTAAAAAACAGGAAAAGAACCATGCTTGATAAAAGTAAAATTGGCGCAATTTGTTATTACATTAGCGATCTAGATAAAACAGAAGCGTTTTACCGTGATACGCTCGGAATAAACATTCAAAGAATGGAAGAAGATGGAGAGGGTTGGCTGCTTGCTAAAACAGCAAATGACATCGAACTACTCTTTTTCAAACAGGAGTCAAAGCCCGGAAACTCACCCATTATTGTTTTTGAGTTAGCTGATGGTGGGATTGATGACGTAGTCGAAACACTCGCAACAAAGGGAGTAACTATTGTGACCCCTGTAAGCCATGCACCAGGTGGCTGGTCAGCAGAAATCGCAGATCCAGATAATCATCAAATATCAATGTATCAATCCAGTGATGTTCCACGCAGCAAAAGATAGGGTAAAGATTATACCGTCAAAACCAAGTGCGCTCACCCCGCACTTGGTTTAAAGAAGTTAAATAATACATTCCCCATTATAGAAAGAGCAGCAACTCTCGCTATTTTTTGTGCTTTTCAGTCCACTTGAAACACTTATAATCCTAAGCTGGTTTTAATTGTCTGCATTTGTTGCTGCAAACGCTGCTGAATATCACTTACTATCACGTTCGATTCACTCACTTGGCCTTTCATGCTTTGCATAGACTGACTAAAGTTTTCGAGTAATGCATTTTGCTGTTTAGCTAGCTCCATCGCATCAAACGCGACCTTGTTAGCATCTTGTGCATTATCAGCAACGCCTTCAGAGTTACGTTTTAGCTCTTGGGCATTTTGTGTTTGTAACTCTGCATCGTTAGCAAGGGCACTTATTTGTGTCGATACCATTGATGAGTTTTCACTTAGGCGATTAAGCTGACTGTTAATATCATCAAGTGAGCCTTGGGTTTGTCTAGCAAGTTTGCGCACTTCGTCAGCTACAACCGCAAAACCTCGGCCATGCTCCCCTGCACGAGCCGATTCTATAGCGGCATTTAATGCTAGCAAGTTAGTTTGCTCAGCAATATTTTTAATTACTTCAATAACTTGACCAACATCATCCACGCCCTTTAATAGCTCTTTTAAGCTATTTAACCCTTGCTCAACACGCTGCTCAGTATGTGAGCTTGCTGTTAGCATACTCTCAGCAAAACCTAAGCTTTGCTCCATGGCACCAAATGTCTGTTTTGCGTTGTCAGCCACTTGACTATTAATGGTGTTAACTTGTTCACCAATATGTTGAATATCGCTTAGTAGCCCTTGATTTTGCTCAACTTGAGTGTGGCTAGCATCGGTCTTTTGAGCAATAGTGTGTAAGTGTTCACTCATTCCTAGCATAAAGTCATTAATCACTTTGAGCATTTGCGCACGCTCTTCCGCTTCAATTCGTTGACGCTCAATTAACTGATTAAAATAATGAGCTATCTCCCCTATTTCAGTTTTTGGATTTTTGCTTTCAATATTTTTAAGCTCATTACTTTCAATTAAGAATGCGAAACCATCTCGTAACTGACGCAGCGGGTTTAAAACTTGATTACGCTGTACAAAATAAACACCGCCTGCAAGTACCACTAACATGCCAATCGCAATACAAAATACAATAAATACGTGCTGTTTAAGCTGGCTTTGTTCGTCTTTTAGTTTTTGCTCAGCCCCAAGCACCGTTGCCGATAAGGCCGCAATTTGTTCACGCAGTGCTTGCATACCCGTTTGACGCTGCTCAGCTTGCTCTAGCGTTGAGGCTAAATCACGAGGGAAACGCTTAGGCCAACTTATTAACTCCGATTTAATATCGCCGGCTAAGTCCTCGGCTTCTTCACCAAAAAATAAAGCATCTTCGTCGACTTCACTCATCACTCCTAGGTTATCAAGCGCATCAATTTTGCTTGCTAATGCATTTAAATTTTCTACGCTTTGATTGAGGCTTGCTTTGGTGTCTTGATCAAAGCTTAAAACCAGCTTGTAGGTGTATAAAGCAAGTGATGTCACTTCGTTGTAATAGTCGGCACCCAGTTGGTAATATTCAAGCGCTAAATCTGTTTGCGGCTTTGCTTTACGAGCATAGCCTATTAGCGAGGAGGCAGAGCCTGCCATTTGCCTGAGCGAGTTGTCCAATAAAGCCATTTCGTTACCCGATAACTTACCTAGAGCACGGTATTTACCATTGATATCTTTATCTAATGCTGAGAGTTGAGTTGATAACTGTGAATTTAAATCTTGAGGAAGATGCGCTAAGTCTTGCTTTATGACCTCAGCAATCAGTGCCGATGATAAATTAAGGTATTGACTATCACCTTGCTCTAAATAGTCATCGAGGTGGCTTTTTAAATCAATAACTAGGGTATTTTTGAGTTTATTATAAGCGTTATTTTGTTGTTCTAAACTTAATAGAGTTTGGCTTGCCCAAAATAAGGTCGCCGCTAACAAGATACTAGCAAGTGTGAGTAAAACGGCCAATAACCGAGTAAATGATGACACGCGCATAAACTATAATCCCCTAAGTCATTACGCGTGTAGAATATTAACCTTTTATGACAATTTGATGTAACCCAACCTAATATCCAGAAACTATTAATCAAAAATAGTACAAAAGGGTAGGTTAGGTCATTGCAGCTTTCACATATACATCAAAGCGGTTCTTTTTAGTTTTGATCTGCATGCTGGGTGTTTCAGCATTTAAAAATGGCGCGTAGTCAGGCCGCTTTACCACGACTCGCTTACTCGCCAGCGGATAGGCAAAATCTAAAAGATCATCTGCATCGCTATCAGCGCCAACAAGCGCTTGGAATACTCGCATTTCTTTTTTAACTAAAGCTGATTTTTCACGATGAGGAAACATCGGATCCAAGTACACGACATCTGGTATATCGTTACACTGAGCAAGTAGAGTATGGCTCGAACCGAATACTAAGCTCATATTTTCTTTCATCCATGCGCCAATTTCAGCATCACCGTAGGCGCGTTCAAGGCCATCAAATAATAGTGCAGCTACCACAGGATGACGCTCATGCAAAATAACTTTACAACCGAGTGACGCCAGCACAAAACCATCACGCCCAAGTCCTGCTGTGGCATCAAGGACAACGGGTGTGGCTCCTTTATTTAACCCTACAGCTTTGGCAATTGCTTGGCCTTTACCACCACCGAATTTACGGCGGTGCGCCGCCGCTCCTGTGACAAAGTCGACGTGGATAGCCCCTAGTTTAGGCTCATCTTTCTTTTTTAAGCTCAGACCTTGCTCATCATAATGCAATGAAAAGCCGTCATTACTGTTCGCCCATTCAGTTAAACCAAAGCGCTGCTCTATAGCATCTAAATAAGGACGCATTTCTTTAAAGGGACAATGAATTACCACGTAAAACTCCGAGCTATACTAATGGCCATGAGTATATCATGGCTTAAAATAGCTCGATATCCGTTTGTGATGTCACATCTTCTGTGTGGCTAGGCTCTGCCATTTTTTGTAAATGACCCAATAGCTCACTACGCGATTCAATAATGTGGAGCAACTGAAACTTAATCGCTTCAAGATCATCATTCAGCGAAGCAAAAAGTAACTGGGTTTGTTGTAAGTGCTGTAAATGAAAAACGATTTCATCGCTATTTAGTAACTTACTTTGTTCAACTGACTTATTCAGTTCACTCAGTTGCACAGCAAACTTTTCGACAGCCCGTTCTCGCGAGTAACTGTGTTGATACATTTGCTCCGACAGCTCGCTAAATGCATTACCGATTTGTTTAGCCTGTGTGAGTGCTCGCTCATTGACTTCCATATCTTGAACCTTCGCATTGGTCACTTCAAGAATATGCGGAAACAAGTCTTTATATCGGCCATACAACTGAGCATCATCAAGTGGCATGTTTTTAATTAACATGGACACTTTTGGGTAATTAATAATGGTACGATGGCCAAAATCGACAAACCGGTTAGCATCTCGATGTTTTTCGAGTAACTCACGCTCTAGTGGGCAAACAGCCCCCTCTGCACCACAAAAAATCCCGATATCTTGATACCAAAAAGCGAGCACTACATCGAGATCCATTGGGTTAAAAAACTCAAACATGTATTCTGACAGCGATTGGATATCATGTGCATGATAACTTTGACCCACATAGCGCATAATACGCCCCATATCACCCGAGTCTGTCATGGCGATTTCAGCGGTTATTTGCGCGCGCTCCACATCGCTTTTTAGCTTTTTAGAATGCTGTCGGTATTCATACAAAACACGGATACGCGCCATTAACTCTTCAGCATTAAAGGGTTTAACAATATAGTCAGAAGCCCCTGAATTGTAACCCTTAACACGGTCAGGAAGTTCCTTTTTCCCAGATAGAAACATCACGGGTGTATCTTTGGTTTGTGGATTAGCTTTTAACTCACTGCATACCTCAAACCCTGTTTTTCCAGGCATTTCAACATCTAGTAAAATAATATCTGGATTATATTTAAATGCTTGTCTTAACCCTTCATCGCCATTCTTAGCATGGATCAATGTGCAAAAGCCTGAAAGTGACTCTTCAATTACATGATGTACGTATTTGTCATCATCTATGGCTAACACCAGTTTCGACATGCTTTTATCCTGTAAATAGCTTTTTAAAAAGCATAGTACGCAGGGTTGATTTTGCTAAGATTTTTTAATAAAAAAAGCGCCTTTCGGCGCTTTCCAATAATACTCACTATTTAGGCTGCAATTCCGCTATGCCTAAGCAATGCATCAACTTGTGGCTCACGGCCTCGGAACTTCTTGAATAGCTCCATTGGCTCCTCGCTGCCTCCTTTTTCTAGAATGTTGTTAAGGAAGGCCTGCCCTGTCTCTTGATTAAAGATCCCTTCTTCCTCAAATTTAGAAAATGCGTCAGCCGAAAGAACCTCTGCCCACTTATACGAGTAATAACCTGCACTGTAGCCACCAGCAAAAATATGACTAAAGCCATGCTGAAAACGGTTAAATGCAGGAGCCTTAACAACCGCTGTTTTGCTACGTACTTCATCAAGTGTAGCTTGAATATTACAAGGCTCTCCCGCTTTGTAGTCATGGTGAATCGTAAAATCAAACAACGAAAACTCTAGCTGACGCAGCATTTGCATACCAGACTGAAAGTTCTTTGCGGCGAGTAATTTATCAAGCAGTTCTTTTGGTAGTGGTTCATCCGTTTCATAGTGACCCGAGATGAAGTTAAGCGCTTCTTCTTCATAACACCAGTTTTCTAAGAACTGGCTGGGTAACTCGACCGCATCCCATGCAACACCGTTAATACCTGCCACTGGCGCTGCATCAACTTGGGTTAACATATGATGGATACCATGACCGAACTCATGGAATAAGGTGGTTACTTCGTTATGAGTAAACAGTGCAGGTTTATCACCCACCGCTTTATTAAAGTTACAAACCAAGTAAGCAACGGGTGTTTGTAGCTCGCCGTTAGCACGTACTTTACGGCCCATGCAGTCGTCCATCCATGCGCCACCACGCTTGCGGTCGCGCGCATATAAATCTAAATAGAAACGGCCTCGTAGCGTATTGCTACTGTCGTAAATCTCAAAGAAACGTACGTCAGGATGGTAGGTATCAAAGTCGTTCACTTCTTTTACGCTAATACCAAATAAGCGATTTACCGTGGTAAATAAGCCATTTAATACTTTATTTGCTGGGAAATAAGGGCGCAGGACTTCATCAGAAATCGCGTATTTCTCTTGCTTAAGCTTTTCAGCGTAATAAGCGTAATCCCACGCGGCAAGCTCCGTCACACCGTGCTTATCTTTTGCATAAGCCGTAAGCTCAGCCAGCTCTTGCTCAGCTTGCGGTTTAGATTTAGCAGCCAAATCTTCTAAAAATGAAAATACCTGAGCAGGTGATTCTGCCATTTTTGTTGCCAATGACATATCTGCATAACTGTTAAAACCGAGTAACTGTGCAAGCTCATGACGAAGCGCAAGTTCTTCGCTCATAATGGCTGAGTTATCAAACTCACCCGCATTCGGACCTTGATCCGACGCACGAGTAACAAACGCGGTATATGTTTCTTCACGTAATTCGCGGTTATCTGCGTAAGTCATGATAGGCAAATAAGATGGAAAATCTAACGTGAATACCCAACCATCTAGATCTTTACTTTTTGCTGTATCAGCCCCCAGAGCTAAGGCAGATTCAGGCAAACCAGCAAGCTCGCTTTCATCTGTAATATGTTTTTGCCAAGCAAGTGTGGCATCCATTACATTGTTACCAAACTTAGACGAAAGCTCTGATAAACGCGCACTAATTTCGCCATAACGCTTTTGCTGATCTGGTTTTAGTGCAATACCTGATAACTCAAAGTCACGTAACGCATTGGTAATCGTTTTTTGCTGTGCGGTGGTAAGAGCTTTAAATTCATCGCTGTTGTGTAGAGCGTTATAAGCATCGTATAAACCTTGATGCTGACCCACAAACGTTGAGTACTCCGATAACAACGGCAAACATTGCTCATAGGCTTCTCGTAGCTCATCACTGTTCACGACTGAGTTCATATGAGATACCGGTGAAAATAGTCGTGATAGCTTATCGTCGGCTTCTTCGAGTGGAAGCACCAAATCATCCCACGTATATGACTTAGCTGCCAAGACCTTATCGATTGTTAAACGACACTCTTTAATTGCCGCTTTTAACGCAGGCACAACATGCGCTGGTTCAATCTTAGAAAACGGCGGAAGCCCTTCTAAACCAACAAGTGGATTATTTTCTGCAATTGTCATTTTCGTTCTCAATTTTTAATGCGAAGATGATTCTGAGGTTGGGGCAAATTGATGAAATACAAGGGGCTTAACCTTGGTCTTTATTATGCTATTATCGATTAATTAAAGAAAAGTTACCTATTTTTGAGGACAAACTATGGCTCAGCATTTTGATTACATTGCAATTGGTGGCGGTAGCGGCGGTATCGCTTCTGCTAACAGAGCAGCAATGCGTGGCGCAAAAGTGGCACTTATTGAAGCAAAACACATGGGCGGCACGTGTGTAAACGTGGGCTGCGTTCCTAAAAAAGTGATGTGGCATGGTGCACAAGTGGCTGAAGCTATTAATGCTTACGCACCTGATTATGGCTTTGATGTTGAGTTAAAAAGCTTTAGCTGGGCTAAATTAGTAGAAAGTCGCGAAGCGTACATAGGCCGTATTCACCAAGGTTACAATAAGTATTTATCAAGCAATGGCGTGACTGTAATCAATGGCTTTGCTAAATTTGTTGATAGCAAAACGGTTGAAGTTAATGGTGAACTATACACTGCTGACCATATTCTTGTTGCCGTAGGTGGCCGCCCTACTATTCCTAATATCCCAGGCGCTGAGCTTGGTATTGACTCAAACGGCTTCTTTGAATTAAACGAACAGCCAAAACGTGTAGCTGTTATTGGTGCGGGTTATATTGCCGTTGAAATCGCAGGCGTACTCCACAGCCTTGGCACAGAAACCCACCTGTTTGTTCGTAAAAACAAACCACTGCGTACTTTTGACCCATACATCGTTGATACCCTAGTCGATATTATGGCAAAAGAAGGCCCAACGCTTCATACAGATTGCACGCCAAAAGAAGTCGTTAAAGAAAGCGATGGTAGCTTAACGATTCATTTTGAAAATGGCCACAGCCAAAACGTTGATGAAGTAATTTGGGCCATTGGCCGTACACCAACAACTGATAAGATCAATCTTGCAGCTGCGGGAGTTGAAGTCAATGAAGGTGGTTATGTAAAAGTAGACGAATTCCAAAACACCACTGCTAAGAACGTCTATGCAGTGGGTGATATCATCGAAAACGGTATCGAACTTACACCTGTAGCCGTTAAAGCAGGCCGTATTTTATCTGAGCGTTTATTCAATAAAGAATTACCTGATGATTTAAAGATGGACTACGAGCTAGTGCCTACCGTGGTATTTAGTCACCCACCAATCGGTACAATTGGTTTAACGGAGCAAGAAGCGATTTCGCAATATGGCGAAGAAAACGTTAAAGTTTATAAATCAAGCTTTGCAGCAATGTATACCGCGGTTACACAACACCGCCAAGCATGCAACATGATGCTAGTATGTGCAGGTGATAACGAAAAAGTTGTTGGCTTACACGGCATTGGTTTTACCGTAGATGAAATGATTCAAGGCTTTGCTGTTGCCATGAAGATGGGCGCAACCAAAGCAGACTTTGATGCTGTTGTGGCGATTCACCCAACAGGCTCAGAAGAGTTTGTAACGATGAGATAAACTCGCGTTGCGAGTCAATATTAAAACCTTGTGGTGCTGTCACAAGGTTTTAATAAAACTCACGATTTTTCATAGAAGTGGAGCTTATAGAATTGAGCCAAATACACCTACGAACAAAATGAAATAGGTTTATAATAACCGCTCTCATTCCTTTCCAACTCGAACACGTTTACATCTTCCATAAATGCAAAAAAATCATCCCTATTATTAAGTTTCAAATAGACATTTAACTCACTATTTTCAGATGAAAAGTCGCTGTTTTTACATGCTGAGTTGACGTTCACACTCATATTAATAGTACCCGTGATACTATTCTTTTTATAATCTTTTACTACATCCTGATCATGCCGCATTTCTAGTGCGTCATTTTTATTCAACTGTAAAATAAAAATGTTACTATTCACCTTGTTTTTTTGTTTTAACTCATCAGGTAATTCATATTTTTCATTCACATTGACAAAGTATTCATGCTCAAAACTATAGTTAGGATCATCAGCTTTTACGTTAAATTTAATTACTACATCGTTATTATTAATAACAATTCCTACAGGAACTTGAACAGCAACAACTACCTCGCTTGGCTCAACTTCTAAAGGGTCGAAACTCATCATTTTATACATTGATGCCAGCGACATACTACTGCATCCAGAAACGACAAATGTGCTCACTAAAAGTACACACAAAAATATATTCTTCAAACTATCTAACTCCTTGTTAAAAAGTTATTTATCCAACTAGATAAAAAAGGCTTCATCTACCACTTGTCAGATTCTTGTAACTAGCAATCACATCAAGTAATAAGAAAATGGTTAAACAAAAAGCAACTTGTATTTATTATTGAAACAAAAAACTTATGATGCTGCCACAAGTTTTTTATGCCTATGATTACAAAGTGAGGGTGAGTTGTTAAACTCAGTCAAAATAATAAAAACGTAAACTACTTTGCAATCAATCACTTTATTCCCTGTACACCTTGTACAGAGTATCTTTCTGTTTCAAATGTTATTTGGTGCATTATTAATTAATAGCCAAAAACAAAGTCGTTCCTTGGTGCTGTTGTTTGCATTTCAAGGCTGTGTATGCGCCTTTAATCTGTTAGAAGGGTTAGAGTTTTCTGATTACTTAATCACCCCAGCATTTACATTACTGTATGGGCCTATGATTTACTTTTTTACCTTGTCGATTACAGGTAAGCAACCCTTTAAAACATCACACTACGCGGTTCACTTAATTCCTGCGGCTATTTCCTTGGCCTTTACCCACTACACACAAGCGATCATTTTACTTGGTTCACTTAGTCAACTTGGTTATTTCTACTTTGCTTATGGCATTTTAAAGCGCTATCACAAACAACTTATGCATGCTCGCTCAGATGCTGAGAGCCTTAAATTAAAGTGGCTGATCAAAGCATTATTTATTTTTGCCATTATTGTCGTATTCGATTTGCTGCGTATGAATGTGCAACCAATCACGCCGCTCGATTTAAAGATGCACTGGTATTTATTAAACGAAATACTGTTACTGCTAATGTTTAGCTTTTTGTTGTTTCACACCATCAAAAGTAGCTTTCAATTCGAGCCAGTCACATTGCCTGAAGAACCCGAAGCTGAACAAACTGATTCGTCTGACGAGCAACTTGCGCAGCAAATTTTCTCAACCATTGATAACTTGATTATTAATGAATCGCTTTATCGACAACCTAGGTTGTCATTAAACGACTTAGCAAATAAAACTGGGCTCGGTAGTAAAGAAATATCTTGGGCTATTAACAGCACAACGGGGAACAACTTTTGTGAGTACATCAACCAGCATAGAGTGAATGATGTTAAACGCGAAATAGAGCAAGACTCATCTCAAAAACTCAGCCTGATAGAACTGGCATTTCAAGCTGGCTTTAATTCTAAATCGACTTTTAATGCGGTGTTTAAAAAAGAAACGGGATTAACGCCGAGTCAATTTAAGAAGCAAACACTAAAAACCTGCTCATAAAACAGACAAAAAACGTCCTAAATCCTGTTTTAGGACGCTTTTTTACAGCCAAAACGCTAATTTAAACAAAAAAACAGCTTTGAGACTCCAGATGTACAAGTCCTATTTTTTACTACTAACATTTATCCTTTTAATGAACTATTCGAGTTTTTCTTTAGCAACTAATCATTCTTTAGAAGTGACGAATCAAGCCTTAAAAGTGCAACCAAGTCGCGTTGGTGCAAGCGACCCAATCGCTTACTTTCAATCGAAAACAGCGGCAATAGAATTTGCTAAACAACAAAACTGGGCTCTGGTGAATAAACTCACAAAAAAGCTCATTAATGAATATCAACATGATGGTGATACTTGGTATTTACTTGGCCTCAGTTACTTTCAATTGGCCGACTATCTAAATGCCAGCAATGCTTTGCAACGCGCACTTGCAATTGGGACTAGCTTAAAAGGCATTGCTAATGGGGCTAGTAACCCTAACGATTTAATGGTGAAAATTGCAGAGGCGTATGCTGAGCTTAATAACCAACAACAAGCCGAATATTGGCTTAAAAAAGCACTTTCTGCAAGGTGGGATGACCGACCAACACTTGCAGGCACCAGCTTATTTAAATCAGGCACTAATCCTCACTTTGAGCGTTTTGCGCAATCAGCCAGCTTTAAATCTCTAGCGGGTAATAACCTCGGTACTGAACTCAATCGCGATCAAAAATGGCGCGCCGATTTAGCGTTTTTAGTCGCGGAGATTAACCGTTTACACGTGGCAATGTATCAAAACATGAGCCCACAACAGTTTTCAGAAAAAGTAACAGACATTGATAAATCGATTCCTAACCTGACTGATCAGCAAATTGTTTTTCAGTTTATGGAGCTAATAGCACTACTTGGCAATGGTCATAATTTATTGATCCCTGCATGGGGTGAAAAAGGCAACTTTCAGCAATTACCATTTCAGTTTTATCAATTTAGTGATGGCTTATACATCACCAAAGCCAGTAGCGATTATCAGCAATATATTGGCTATAAAGTTGAAGCACTAGCCGATACACCAGCCGAGCAAGCCCTTGAGTTAACCAAACGTGTTAATGCTCGCGATAATGAAATGCAAACCCTTTGGTTAGGCCCATATTATTTAAGTTTGCTTGATGTACTAAACGGGCTTGGTATTAGCAAGGGCAATAAGGTAACACTCACGCTCAGGTCACCGAAAGGGGCTGTCACCACTGTTACGCCAGCGCTAAAATCGATGCAATTTGCAGGCTTTCCTAAATTACCAAAACTTGCTGAACACCCTACGCTTCGTTACTTAGCGAAAAACAACACGCCATTTTGGAGCGAACAAATAAAAACAAATAAATTACTGTATGTGCAATTCAATGATGTGCGTAATAGCAAAGATCTCACACTTGCTGAATTTGCCACGCAACTACAAACACAAATAAAACACGATGACATTGAACATATGGTGCTGGACCTTCGCCATAATAGTGGTGGTAATGGCTCGCTTACCCCTCCTTTGGTGGCAACAGCCGCATTTTTTAAAGTATTAAAACCACAAGGTAAGTTATTTATATTAATTGGCCGTAATACGTTTTCGGCAGGCCATGATGTAGCGGTTAAGATTGCCAATATAGTGCCAACAATTTTTGTAGGTGAACCATCAGGCACCCGTCCGAATGTGGTAGGTGAAGCGGGCTGGTTTAACTTACCTTACAGTAAACAAACAGGGCTTATTTCGAGTCAGTTCCACCAGCAAAGCCGTGCGGAAGATCATCGAATTTGGTTAGCACCCGATCTGCCTATTTCACTATCTGCAACAGATTACTTTGCGGGTGTTGACCCTGTGATGAATGCCGTTTTAACCATAACTAAGCAATAAACAGTGCTGGCACAAACCTTGTAACTGTTAATAAAGTAACCAGTTATAGCAACAATTTGCCCTTGTTTACTGTGTAATTAAGCAATTATTACGAAGAAACAAGGCATTTTTTACAAGGAGGCACTGTGTCTAAGTCTGCAATTTTATATCGCATGGTGACCGATGAGCATATTTGCCCATTCGGTTTAAAATCAAAAGATTTACTAGAACGTCATGGTTACGATGTTGATGACCGTCATTTAACAAACCGTGAGCAAACCGATAAATTTAAACAGCAGCATGATGTAAAAACCACCCCGCAAACCTTTATCGATAATAAGCGCATTGGTGGTTACGATGATTTACGCGACTTTTTTAATCTGCCAGAAGCAGGGCAACAAGGCACAACTTACACGCCCGTGTTAGCCATTTTCGCAGTGACCATGCTACTGAGTTGTGGTTTTAGTTATGCTAGTGGCACCGCTTTACTGTCGATGCAGAACATAATGCTATTTGTTGCACTGACAATGGCTGTGCTCGCTATTCAAAAACTGCAAGACTTATACAGTTTTTCAAATTCATTTATTACTTATGATTTACTCGCCATGCGTGTTGTGCCCTATGCCTATATTTACCCGTTTATTGAGGCGTATGTTGCCATTGGTATGGTGGCTGAATTACCCGCCTTAGCTGTTGCACCATTTTCGCTGTTTATTGGTAGCATTGGAGCTATATCTGTGTTTAAAGCTGTATACATTGATAAACGAGAACTCAAGTGTGCCTGTGTAGGTGGAGATAGTAATGTGCCGCTCGGTTTTATTTCTCTGAGCGAAAACTTATTTATGATTGCGGCGGGTATCTGGATGCTTAGTACTGTTTAAACTATTTACTTATAGGCTAGATAAAGCCTGCAGCAGCAGGCTTTATTGATAGATCAGTTATAACCACCTGTTCTTATATCTTTTTCAAGTTCAGATTGAGTTTTCACTGGGTGACACACTGTGTCCACCGTGCTTTTATTCATTTCATCAGCATCTGTGCTAAAAAATGTATAGTTATAATTTGCTTCAACTTCGCCGCCCAAACAGTGATGGTCGAGTAAAGCGCGTTGTTCATGGTCTTGCAAATTTGATTCTGAGGCACAACCGGCAAGCATTAAAAAAGCCATTAAAACTGATATTTTTTTCATAGTATCCTCTTAAATTAATTACAGTTCATATCTAAAATGAAATGAGGGAAGCTTGTCGAGTAAAGGTAAAAGTGACCTTTCTCTTCTTAAATCTTTACGCTCTCTTTCTAGCTGTGTCCGTCGATATCTCAACTCTTTACGTTTTTCGCTTGAGTTATTTTTATTGCTCAATTCATTCGAAATAGATTGAAGCTGCCAATTTATGGTGTCTATTCTTTGATCTATTTCTGCTTTTCTTGCTTCAATTTGATAGCGATCATTCCCCTCTTCCCATGCTCTTCTAAAGTGCTCATCATTGCATACGCCATTGTAAGCTTGTCCTTGAATACCGAGGGTAAAGCCATGTTCTGGTACACAAAACACAGCAAGTCCTTGTTGATAGCTTTTCTTATACTCTTCTAACTGAGGCGTGATACCAAACTCTCTACATGCAAAGACAATGTCTTTACCCTGATCATAGCTATACCCCTGAACACCATGGTCATAGCCCAATTCTTGCCAACTAGCTTGCATACACTCTTCGTGCGACAAACTGCTGCACCCAGATAGCAACAACAAGAATACACATAAATAAATGAACCGATGAAACACTGTGACCTAACCGATATAAAATAAGCAAGGTACCTATTTTAGGTCACAAATTATAAAAAGGGAAGATTATTGATAGAAACTCAAGAATAAGGGATTGCAGTGTGTTTACGTACTAGCGTAAACACACGTTAAGTTAAGTTTTTATGCCGTACCACCAACAGTTAAGTTGTCAATTTTAAGGCTTGGCTGACCAACGCCTACCGGTACACTTTGGCCGTCTTTACCACACACTCCTACGCCTTTATCAAGCGCTAGGTCATTACCCACCATTGAAATTTGCTGCATCACTTCAGGGCCGTTACCAATTAATGTAGCTCCCTTAATCGGTTGAGTGATTTTACCATTTTCAATTAAATAGGCTTCCGATGCGCTGAACACAAATTTACCCGAGGTAATATCGACTTGGCCCCCACCAAAGTTCGGCGCAAAAATGCCTTTTTTCACAGAGCTGATAATATCTGCTTGGCTATGTTCGCCACCTAACATATACGTGTTGGTCATACGTGGCATAGGTAAGTGAGCATAAGATTCGCGGCGCGCATTACCAGTAGGGTTTACGCCCATCAAACGCGCATTAAGCTTATCTTGCATGTAGCCTTTTAAAATACCGTTTTCAATAAGTACGTTATAGGCTGCAGGGGTTCCTTCGTCATCTACGTTCAATGAACCACGGCGGTCAGCAATGGTGCCATCATCCACTACGGTACACAGCTCAGATGCTACCTTTTCACCTACTTTGCCGCTAAACGCTGATGCGCCTTTACGGTTAAAGTCCCCCTCAAGGCCATGACCTACCGCTTCGTGTAGTAACACACCTGGCCAGCCTGCACCTAGTACGACTTCCATACTGCCTGCAGGGGCATCAATTGCTTCTAAGTTTACTTTTGCTTGGCGAACCGCTTCTTCAGCGTATCCCATCCAACGAGGCTTACCGTCAACTAATTCTTTAAAATAGCCATAATCTAAACGCGCGCCGCCACCAGCACCACCGCGTTCACGGCGGCCGTTCTTTTCAAGTAATACTGAGCAGTTTAAACGAATAAGCGGGCGAATATCGGTTGCAAATGTGCCATCGCTGGCTGCAATAAGTACTTCTTCATACACCGCCGACATTGAGCTAATCACTTGCTCTGCATCAGGTGCTAATTCACGAATATAGTTTTCAAGCTCACGTAGTAAGTTTACTTTATCGCTATCACTCATGCTTTGAATAGGTTGATGCGGTGCATATTGTTGTTTTGCAGCAACATCACTAAACACTTGAACTGTTTTATTTTCACCTGCATCTGCAATACTACGCGCAGCAGTCGCCGCTTTATTTAACGCTTCTAAGTTGATTGCATCTGAGTATGAAAACCCTGTTTTTTCACCACTGACAGCACGAACACCAACCCCACGCTCAACATTATATGATCCCTCTTTCACAAGGCCATCTTCAAGTACCCAGGATTCATGATGACTTGATTGAAAATACAAGTCGGCGTAGTCCACTTGATGTTGGTGAATAAAGGCGAGCGTTTTTTCGAGTTCTTCTCGTGTTAGCTGGCTGTCTTGTAATAAATGCTGTTCAACCGTGTTCATAATAAATGCTCTCTAAATCGTTGCTGAGACTGCACAGGCATGTCTTGGCGTATCTTATTCAATTGGTTTAAATCAAGTTCATGACTGATAAACCCTGTGCCACTTGGAAGCTCACTGAGCGTATCTCCCCATGGCGAAATTATAATGCTGTGGCCATATGTTTGCCGACCATTTTCATGATCTCCCCACTGCGCAGCTGCAACTACATAAGACTGTGTTTCAATTGCTCTGGCAGCTAATAAGTGATGCCAATGAGCAGCACCGGTAACAACAGTAAAAGCACTAGGAACTAAAATTAGCTCAGCACCCTGTCGCTGCATAGCACTAAACAAACCACTAAAGCGCAGATCATAACATACTGCTAAACCAATTTTACCAAAGGGTGAGTCAACCACGACAATATCGCTACCCGCTTGTGTCGCATCTGACTCACGATAACATCGGGTGGAGTCCGCAACATCGACATCAAATAGGTGAATTTTATTGTACTGCGCGACTACATCACCTTGGCTATTAAATAAAAATGAGGCAGCTAAGTATTTTCCATTATCTTGCGAAACAGGCACGGTACCAGCAGCTAGCCAAATATCATGTTGCTTACACAGTTGTGCAAGTTGTGCTTTGTAGTCATCAATTTTAAGCCCTAATTGATAACTCGCTTGGCTACTTTTACTAAAGATCAAAAAAGCTTCGGGTAGGCAAACCAGTAAAGGACGCGTTTTAGGTAACTGCTGTAATGACAGCCTCAAAGACGCCATATTTTGTTCTGCATTGATACCAGAACACATTTGTAATGCTAAAACCTGACCCGACATATTAGCCTTCATTGGTTTGTAAACTCGCAGATGATGCCGCGTCTTTTAATTTTAACCGTGAGGAAGATTGCGGCTGGCTCTGTGCAGCTTGTGGTAAAGTAACTTCTCGACTTTTACGATCGACTTCGGTCACCTCAGGATCGCTCATACTGCCACTGACTTTAAAATTAATTTCTGAGATCACCCGGGCAGAGTGAATAACCTTATCGATGGCAAGTGCCGCTAAGCCACTTACAGGATTAACCATCCATGCAACTATAACAGGAATACTTGAAGTAACCTGTGGTGCGACTGCCAAATCATAGTCAATTTCAAGGGTATTTAGGTTAGTATGGCCTTTAATGGTCAAGTCAGCAGGTACACCGTCAAGTTTAGTATCTTGCGTGTAAGCAATGCCTTTATCAAGCTGCATAGTCCCTTGCATACTGTTATAGAAAAAACCCTTCGAAAATACATCTCTGAAATCCAGTTTTAGCTTACGCACTAGGGAGTCTAAACTTAACAGTGAAAATACTCGCGCACCGCCATCACTTATCTCAGCAAGATGGCCTTCACCTAAGCGCCAATCTAGCTCTCCCATCAGTGTTGGTATATCAACGTTATACGGGGCACCTTGCCACGCTAAATCAAATTGAATATCGGCGTCTGAGTCCTTAACGGTGGTTGTTATATCAAACTCATCAAATAACTCACCAATATCGTCACTTTGTAAGTTACCAGTAAATCGTGTTTGGCCATTGGCAAATTGCCCTTTCCCTCTGAGTACATGATCGCCTTTATCAATGAGCACTTCAGTAAATAACAGTGTGTCTTGCTCACCGACTAAACTACTTTTGACTTTATCAAGTTGATAATCTGCGACTTTACAATCTTCACAGTTAAACTCGATGGCAGGAATACGCGTTAACCAGCTTAAGTCTTCTGGTTCACCAACATCTTTGGTTTGCTCTGGTGCTGCTTCATTAAAATTAATACGTAAGTAGTCAGTAAAAATTTGAATTGGCCTGCGCGTTTCACCGGTTGGAATGAGTGCATCAGCGCGTAATTCTTTGGCATTTAGTTTTAATTCTAAGTCTGATTGCTTTGGTGCTAAGCGAAACTCAAAATCATTGAACTCGATATTGTGCAGTGCAAGCTTATTAAATTTACCGGTTACGTTATTAAACGTAGGCATCACACTTGGTGAGTCTGATTTTACTTTAGCGAGCGCAATAATTTGGTCAATTAAACCAAACCAAGGTGTCAGTTCTGTCTGTGGTAAATCAATTGATACAGCAAAACCGTCACGATTAAGGCCAAGGTCTTGCTCACCCAAAATTAAATGTACGTTATTAAATTTTTGTTCGCCATTATCTAAAATAGCATTAAAGAAAACCTGCTCATTAACGTTCGCAGTGATCAAGTTTGAAATTCTGTCGCCTTGCACAACAGCCGTAAGTGGCCATGTTTGCTCTTTACTTTTATTATAGGGAGCAGGTAATTGACTACTAAGACCCACTAAGTTACCACTTACGTCCGCACGGTAGTTAAAGTCATTTGGTAGAAAGTTAAGTAATACATTAATGTCTACATCACTTTGCCCCGTTAAATAACCCGCTAAGAGACCATGTGCTTGTTCGATTAATGGCTCTGCTTCAAGAGCAAGCTTTATCGCTATTTCGGCGCGATAATTATCTGCGACGTTCTCACTGCTGAAATTAGCGGTCAGCGGCATGCCCATCCAATCAGCTTTAGCATTATTGAAATCGATTTTGTCATTATTAAATTTAACAATGCCGGTCATATGGTTAAGGGTTATACCTGGCTGCGCAAGGTATACAGGGATATTTGCAAGCTCAACTTCACCTATTGCATCAACATGCCCTGAGCGTAAGTTAACCAACAACTCAATTTCTGCGGCCGCCTCCCCTTGAGCTTGCACAACTTCAAAAACACTTGCTAAAGGTTTTGCCAGTGGCGTTGCAGCAAAAAAAGGCGTTAACTTTTCGCCATGAGCGCGTTTATTAATAGCAACCTTAAGCATTTCGGCATTCATTAAATCAGCAATGCTGACATGTACGCTATCGCCTAAGTCTAAATTAACAAGCTTGCCCGACTTACTGTAGATATCCATGCGCTCATTTTCAAAATGTAGCGTTACGTTAGCGTCTTCAACCGCAGGCCAACTTGGTGAGAATTGATAGTTTACGCTATTGACGTTTGCCAATACTTCAAACTGACCCTGTTGCTCCCTAAATGGAAAGCCTTCAAAAGGTCCTGAATAGAGCACTTGCGCTTTATTTACTTCACCACCTTGAATGGCACCATTTAAATAGTTAACTAAGTTCTCACTCATTACAGGCAAAGGAAAATAATGCCCTGCTACTGTGGCATCAGGTGCATACGCTTCAGCATATAAATCTAAGCGAGGGTCATCTGTTAGGCTTAACATCATTTCAGCTGCAAGCGTCACCTCGTCGTTATCAAGCCATAAATTATCACTACTGATACGCCAGCCGTCGGTGTAATGGTGTAAATCGAGCTCAATATTGAGTTGGTTATAGGCAATATCTTGGCTAAAGCTACCGTTGGTCAATAAGCGGTTGTTTTCTCCATAAAGTTGTATGCGACCAGCAGACTGATTAATGAAGCCATCGACTCTAATTGCTTGACCACCAGGGATACCGTTTAGTGACAACCAATTTAGTTGGTCACCTTTAAACCAAAGTTGCCATTGTTCACTTTGTCCAAACTCGACATACGCATCGCTTAATTGTCCATTTGGTTGGCGGTCCAAAAATGGAGTAAGTACTTCAAAATTACTTAATTGGGCAAGTTTGGCTAATAAAGCAAAATCAAATTGCTTAAGCCAAATTTTATTTTGCTTACCTAGTTGGGCTTCAAATTGCAGTGTCGGCCATTGCCTTAAATCACTTTCAAAGGTCAGACCGGTACTTTTTAGACGCCACCCTTGCTGCCAAGGAAACAAGTGGAACCCGCCTTTACTTAGGTTGATTTGATGCGACTCTTGGTTTTGTTGCCAATTTACAAAGCTAGGTTGCCACTGCACTTTCACATCGCTGATCAAGCCTTTTTCAAGGCTAACCCACGTTTGTAAATTCATATCTGAGTGCAATTGCTGTTTATCAGTATTGATAAATTGTGCAAGCCATTTAGACACATCTACATTAGCAGCCTCTACATAGATATCACCCGCCATGGTTTCAAGTGTTGAACCATTTAATGCCATTCGCGCATCAAAGCTCCCCACGGAGATGCCAGGTAAAGCTAATGAACCAGCGCCTTGATGCTGCTCAGGGGTATTTTGCCAAACAATGTTTTCAAGAATGAGTTTACGTGCTTTGCCATCACCTAACATAAAATTAAGGCTACTATCTTGCACAGCAAAGTGACCTGTTTTCCCTAAAAACAAGCTTTCGATAAGTTCTTTTTGCTCAAAGCTATTACTTTGTTGTTCACTGCTTAATTCCAGCATTGTTGGTAAGTCGACATCGGCATGGAAACCATTAATGACAAAGTAGTTCGACTTTAATTGACGGGTTTTAAGTGATTCCCAAAGATTAACTTCAAGACTCGCCTTATCAATATTTAAAGCGATAGGCGATGTTTGGTTGTCTTCAAAAGAGATATTTTCGAGAACTAATGATGGCCCCTTTCCTTGCCAGCTCGCAGAGATAGAGCCTATTGACAGGTTGACATCAAATTGCTCGTATAAAAACGTTTCAATATTGCTTTTATAATCATTGGCATAGGGAAGTGTATACTTTAAAACAGAGACAATAACGGCCAGCAACACAAGGGTGATAGCAAATACTTGCCATACCTTGCGTATACAATAAAAGCAGACCGTCTTTGTGTTCATTACATCATTACCACATCAAACTGTTCTTGATTATATAAACTCTCTGTTTGAATACTGACTTGCTTGCCAATAAATAGTTCAAGTTCAGCAAGGTTATGGTACTCATCATTAATAAGTGCCTCAGAGACCGATGGCGCAGCATACACCATAAATTTATCAGCAGCATAAGCGCGATTAACCCGCACAATTTCACGCAGAATCTCGTAGCAGACTGTTTCAACCGTTTTTTGTGAGCCTCGTCCAGAGCAGGCAGGGCAAACATCACATAAAATATGCTCTAAACTCTCACGGGTACGCTTTCGAGTCATCTCCACTAAGCCTAGTGCAGATAAGCCATTTATGTTGGCTTTAGCGCGATCTTTTGCCAATGCTGACTCAAGAGAATGAAGCACTCGGCGTTTGTGCTCGTCGCTGACCATATCGATAAAGTCGATAATAATAATGCCGCCTAAGTTGCGTAACCGTAGTTGACGGGCAATCGCCGATGTTGCTTCAATATTAGTGTTAAAAATAGTTTCTTCTAAATTACGATGGCCTACAAACGCGCCGGTATTTACGTCAACCGTAGTCATCGCTTCAGTTTGGTCAATAATTAAATAACCGCCCGATTTAAGCTCTACTTTACGATGCAGGGCTTTTTGAATTTCGGTTTCAACATCAAATAAGTCGAAGATTGGTCGCTCACCTGGGTAATATTCAAGCGCGCCGGATAGAATTGGTACAAACTCTTCAGTAAATTCTTTTAGTTCTTGATACGTTAATTTAGAGTCAACACGAATTCGCTCCATATCTTCGCCAACATAATCACGAAGAGTTCGAAACGCCAGTGTAAGGTCTTCATGCAAAATACTTTCTTTGCTTACTTTTTTGCGCTTAGTAACAATTTTTTGCCACAGCTTTTTTAGAAACTCAGCATCGTGACGAAGCTCAGCTTCACTTGCCCCTTCGGCAGCAGTACGGACAATAAAACTACCATCTTCATCGCCGTATTCAGCAACAATTTTTTTCAAGCGTAAACGTTCTTCTTCGGTTTCAATACGCTGGCTCACACCGACGTGTGTCGCATCAGGCATAAACACTAAGTAACGAGATGGAATTGTAATATCAGTCGTTAAACGCGCCCCTTTAGTACCAAGAGGATCTTTGACCACCTGCACCATGATGTGCTGTCCTTGGCGAACAAGCTCGCGAATATCTTGTACTTTCTTGATGGGTTGCTCGTCAACACCTTCAACAATAGAGGCGCTGTTAACAATGTCAGACGCGTGCAAAAAAGCCGCTTTGTCTAAGCCAATATCTACAAATGCGGCTTGCATGCCTGGTAATACACGGCTAATTTTGCCGAGGTAAATATTACCAACAATCCCTAGGTTGCCAATTCGCTCTAGTTGAATTTCTTGCAGTACGCCATTTTCAATCAGCGCAACCCTGCTTTCACTCGGTGTAACGTTGATCAGTAATTCGGTGCTCATGTTACCCTCTCAAAAATTCGTTTAATAACAGCTCTGTCTCATATAAAGGTAAGCCGACAACAGCAAAATAGCTACCCGAAATGTGACTCACAAATCGCCCGCCTAGACCTTGTATACCATAACCACCGGCTTTATCTTGTGGCTCTTGGGAGTGCCAATATGCATCGATTTCGTCATCGCTTAATTGTTTAAAAGTCACATCAGTGACAACAAGACTGCTTTTTACGTGCTGGCTGTCAGCAATAGCTACGGCGGTCATAACTTGGTGAGTACGCCCTGATAGGCGCTTCATTGTTGCGATAAAGTCTGCTTTATCAATCGGTTTGCCAAGTGCGGTGTCATCAATCACCACCACGGTATCACTGCCAAGCACAGGGCGGTCAGTGTAACCCATTGCGACACCAGATTGTGCTTTGAGTCTCGCTAAACGCTCAACATAATCACGAGGAGACTCGTTCGGGAATTGGCTTTCATCTGCATCAACGCTAAATTGAGAAAACTCGATACCAAGCTGGCTGAGCAACTCTTTTCGACGCGGTGATGCAGACGCCAAATAAATTGCGGTTTGCATTATCTAATCCTGAAATGACGGCGGTATTTACGCAATATTAAGAAAATCCACCACCAACAAAGCATGCCGGTTAGCACTGGCCATAAGTAATGCGGGCTGAAATAAACCCCCATCAAGAAATGATTAAGCCAAAATTGCATAAGATGGTAAAGCGTTAAAAACAGAGCCACTAATATGCTCTGCTGCCATAGAGAAAAGTTTCTAATTTTTTGAAAGTTACTTGCCGTGATAAAAATACACACAGAGTAAGTTAATGAGTTCACGCCAAGTGGTGAACCCGAAGCCAAATCCATGAGTAACCCCACCACCCAAGCCGTGCCGATATTAAGACGATGTGGTACAGCGAGCGACCAGTACATCAGCACCATTAACACCCAATCAGGTCGATAAGGTTCAAATGAAATAGGCAATGGCATCAATGCCATCACCAGTGCAAAGAAGATACTAATTGCGATTAGCAAGGAATAGCGACTATTCATTACTTATGCTCTCCTGCTGGTTACGCCACAGCACAACCAATAAGCGGATACGGTCCAACTGTGCAATAGGCTCAGCATACACTTGTGCGAATGGGTGACCTTCATCGCGATTGATTTCTGTCACAACGGCCACTGGGTAACCTTCAGGAAAAGTTCCTCCTAACCCAGAGGTCACTAAGATGTCACCTATGCGTACATCAAGGCTGTGAGGCACGTGTGAAAGCTTTACGACATTAATCTTACCAATGCCTTCAACCACTGTGCGTACATCATTACGTAAAATGCGTACTGGCGTAGCGTGTGTGGTGTCGGTCATTAATAATACGCGGGAAGTTGTCGATCCAACTTGTGTAATTTGCCCAACAACCCCCATTTCATCGATGACAGCTTGGCCTTCACTTAAGCCATCGGTTGTGCCACGATTAATCACCACTTGGTGACTATATGGATTTGAATGTACAGACAATACTTGCGCAATGATCTTCCGATTAGATTGCTTAGCCGATGAACCTAGTAAAGCACGTAACTTATCATTTTCACGACTTAAAAAGGCTAACTGTTGTAGTTGTTCGCTTTGTAGTAGCTGCTTCTTTTTAAGTGCTTCATTTTCGGTAAGCAGTTGATCGCGTGTGTGAAGGTTTTTTGCACCTATACTAAATAGTTCATAAGGCAGATTAGCAAGATAGATAAGTGGGCTTACTAGGGTATTTAAGCTGGTGCGAATGGTTGTGCCACCCTGTGTATAGCGGTCGCCCACAATCAAAACGACACTCAAAAGCACTGCGACAAAAAGTCGCAGTTGCAAAGAGATTGTACGACCAAACATTAACTTCATTAGTCGTAACTAAATACGTCACCACCGTGCATATCAATCATTTCGAGGGCTTTACCGCCACCACGCGCAACACAGGTAAGTGGGTCGTCAGCAACAACAACCGGAATCCCCGTCTCTTCCATGAGTAAGCGGTCTAAATCTTTTAGTAATGCACCACCGCCGGTTAATACCATGCCATGTGCAGAAATATCTGATGCAAGCTCTGGTGGAGACTGCTCAAGTGCAACCATCACAGCACTTACAATTCCCATCAGTGGTTCTTGTAATGCTTCTAGAATTTCATGTGAGTTAAGCGTGAATGAGCGCGGCACACCTTCGGCAAGGTTACGGCCTCGCACTTCAATCTCAACTGGTTCATCTGTTTTAAATGCAGAGCCAATTTGATGCTTAATATTTTCAGCGGTTGCTTCACCAATTAAGCTACCGAAGTTACGACGAACATAGTTGATAATTGCCTCATCAAACTTGTCACCACCAATACGTACAGATGATGAATAAACCACACCATTCAAAGAAATAATAGCCACTTCAGTGGTACCACCACCGATATCAACAACCATTGAACCTGTTGCTTCAGATACTGGTAAACCTGCACCAATTGCCGCAGCCATTGGCTCTTCAATTAAATACACTTCACGTGCACCTGCCCCCATTGCCGATTCACGAATGGCGCGTTTTTCTACTTGTGTTGCACCACAAGGAACACAAATAAGTACACGCGGGCTTGGACGCATAAAGTTGTTGTTATGTACTTGCTTAATGAAGTGCTGAAGCATTTTTTCGGTCACATAAAAGTCGGCAATTACACCGTCTTTCATTGGACGAATCGCTTTAATATTTCCAGGTGTACGACCAAGCATTTGCTTAGCTTCTGTTCCCACAGAGGCAACGCTTTTAGGACCACCAGCGCGCTCTTGGCGAATAGCAACAACTGAAGGCTCGTTTAATACGATTCCTTCTTCTTTTACATAGATTAGGGTATTGGCTGTACCCAAGTCGATCGATAGATCGTTTGAAAATATACCACGAAGTTTTTTAAACATGAGGCTGGATGACCTTTGAAAATACGTTCTTATATTAGCTGCTTTCACTCTATCATGCTCACCATGAAAAAGCGCAGCTACCTTCTTTAATTTGTTAAAAAAGGAAGCATCCATTGCTTCCTTATTAAATTTATCGTTCGCGTACTAGACGAAACCCAATATAGTTTGCACGAAAATCTGGCGCTAAAATTAAACGCGTAGATACACGAGCCAAGCTAGGTGCGAAATTCCATGCCCCACCACGAACAGCCACATCAGACTGTTCCGATTTTTTATTTGTCCACTCCCATACATTGCCTACAGTATCGTATAGGCCAAATGCATTAGGAGAAAATGAGCCTGTTGGCGCAGCACTTTTGTTAGACCACTCACTGCCACACCAACCACAATTCGCTAGGTTTTTACCAATTTCATTACCCCAAGGGTATTCAGTTTCTTTACCTGCACGTGCAGCGTATTCCCATTCAACCTCATTGGGTAAACGAAATAGCTGGCCAGTTTGCCCTGATAGCCAATCTGCGTATGCTTTAGCATCATTGTAGGTTAAACACACTGCCGGAAAATCACTGTCTTGATCAAAACCTGGATTACGCCAGTTTAGGGTTGCTTCCCACACAGGTTCACCATTTAGGTAATAAGCACAACCGCGATTTTTTTCGGCTTCTGTTTTATAACCTGTATTGGCAACAAACTGCTCATACTCACCAACACTGACTTCTTTACTTTGCATAGCAAAGGAGTTGGCAATGGTTTTCTCTACCACTGGACGCTCATTAGCAAGACCACTGCCGTTGATATCGCCCATTTTAAATTTACCTGCCGGAATGACAACGAGACTCGCCGTATTCGTTTTATTTACAATACTTGCCGCTGGTGCCGATGATGGTTGCTCAGCGGTTGTAATAGCTGCAACAACAGGCTCAGGCTTTTTTACCAGCTTGGCATGAATTGTTTGTGACTTATTAAGTTCTAAGCGAACTTGATAGCTTTTGTAGCCGCGCTTACGAATTTCTACATTATGAAAGCCAACAGGTAATGATGTTGTAAGTTTAGTAGAACCAAAACTGACGCCATCTATAAACACTTCATCATCATAGACATTAGAACGAAGCGTTAATTCAACCATTTTAGATTTTTTTAGATCAGGTAATGGTTCAACCCTTACTGGCTTTTTTACAGAATAATCACTTACCGGCTCCTCACTCATACGAGAAACCGATACCACCTTACTATTATCCTGAGAGTCACTGAATGTTAACTGACTATCCGAGTAAGTCGTTGTATAGTTTGGTTGATAGCTGCCCGCCAGCGGTGTGCCATAATCAGCACAAAAACGGTTATCCAAATTCAGTAAGCTACATAAACGGCTACTATTTACGTCTCCGCGCATCGTTACGCTTAAGTTCACGTTGTAATTACCTTGGCCGCTAAACGCACTATTTACAACATGACTGCTAAGAATTTTAACTTGTGCGCCAGCAAGATTACGCTTTGGTTCAACAAGGCGTTCTTCGGTTAAGTTAGCAAAAATTTGGTCTACAAAACGTTTGGTGGCTTTTTGCAAGCCCATTTGTTGGCCGCGCTGCTCACAGGCTGCAAGTGTTTCGGTACGCTTACAGTTAATTGTGTGATTAACTTCTAAAGTGCCTTCACGAGTAAACTCATTGCGCAAACGCTCGACACGTGCTGTAGCCAACTGCTCTTTTAAGCTTTCTAATGTGTTTAGTTGCGTATGTTTCGCTACGCGAATTTGCTCGATATCTTTTCGGTGTGAAGCAATTGCCGCTAATTGCATCGAAATATCATCTTTGTTCTGTTTATGATCAACCACTGCTTTTTGATAACGCGCTTGCGCATTACTGATATCTAATGTTGGGTCATCAATAAGTCGACGGTACATCTCGTTCATTGCATCAAGCGCTTGGTTTTTTTCTTTGTCTAACTCAGTTGAGCGTGCGCGTAATAATTCGAGTTGTTTTTGTAACTGACTTTCTTCTTTTAGGTGTTTTTCGAGGATTACGGTCGAGTTATCGTATTCGGCTTGTTTTTTACTGATCTCTGATTCAATCCCAGTTACCGTAGCAGTATCTTGTGCAAATGCACTCGTTGCTAGCAAACTAACTGAAATTAACAGAGATAAAGGAGCTATTCGCATATATTCCATTCCCAAAAAGCGGCAATTATTTGGTCATTATTATTTTTTATAATTAAACTCTTATGCTATGTACTTGCAAGGCAAAACACAAGCTTTGTTCAATTATTATCTGAGTTTACAACTATTACCTTAGTTGATGCCAGTAAATAACATAATCATTTTAGTTTAATTGACTAATTTCTATCTATATGACGATTTTGCTATAATTGAGCCCCTTTTTTTATCTAAGTAGCATCGTGAATATTAGTTGTGAGTCACCCATTCAACCCATTTTCCACCCTCTGTTAGAAGCGCATAACTTACAGTTGTTTATCAAACGTGATGACCTGATTCACCCTGAAATAAGCGGCAATAAATGGCGAAAACTTAAATTTAACTTACAAATAATGCAACAACAGGGTAAGTCAGAGCTGTTAACCTTTGGTGGCGCATTCTCAAATCATATCCACGCCAGTGCAATCGCAGGAAAACTATTTGGCTTCAAAACTCATGGGATTATCCGTGGCCCCTTACTTGATGAAGCTAACCCGACGCTAAACGATGCAAAGCGCTTTGGTATGACGCTACATCCGGTCAATCGCCTTACTTACCGCCAGCGTCATGATCCCCATTACTTAGACGAACTAAAAAAGCAGTTTCCTAATGCTTACATCTTGCCTGAAGGGGGAACAAACCTTGCGGCGATTAAAGGCTGTATGGAATTGGCACAAAGCTTACCAGCTAGTGACTATATCATTTGCCCAACGGGTAGCGGTGGCACATTAGCAGGGTTAATAGAAGGAACGAGCAGTCAAACAACCCTTTTAGGTATTGCTGTCCTTAAACACGCCGGTTATTTAATCGAAGAAATAAAACAGCTCAGTAATAAAGCAAAAGAACAGCACAACTGGCAACTTTTATGTGATTATCATGATGGCGGATATGGCAAGTTTTCTGATGAGCTATGGCGTTTTTGTCAAACCTTTACTCAACAATACGACATTCCCCTTGAACCTATTTATAGTGGAAAAATGATGTATGCTATTTGGCAGTTAATTGAGCAAGGTTACTTTGCATCTGGAAGTGTAATAACCGCCATCCACACAGGCGGGTTACAAGGTCTAAATGGGTTAAAGTACAGAGGCTTAATTTAGCGACGGTCAGCTATATGGGGTAATATCCGCCAACTTTTGCAGTGGTTCAGCAAAATAAAACCCTTGTGCAGCAACCACTCCTAAATTTTTCAGCGTTGCTAACTCATTTTGTGTCTCAACACCCACAGCATAAACAGGGCAACTTAATTCATGCCCTTTTGCGATAATTTCCTTCACGATCTTTTGTTGCTGCTTGTTAGTATCAATATTGTGTATTAACTCAAACGCGAGCTTTATAGCGCAAAAATTAGCAAGCTCACGGTAAAGGGGCAAGTGCTCTGCACTGCGTACATTATCGATAACCACTCCTGCCGACAATTTACCCAAACAATCTAACTGCCCTGCTAATCGGTGGCGCTGCTTTAAAAAGTCATCCTCATTTAATTCAAATTGCAGCTTACTGACCGTATCACAGCTTTGCATCTCACCTTTCAACCACTGCCAAAACTCTTTATTAAACCAATTCAGGGCATGTAAGTTGATACTAACGGCCATTGCGCCTCTTTCACTCAACAGTATTTTTTTTACCTGCAAAACAACCGTTTGATCAAGCAAAAGTACATCCTTCTTGCTACTCATTTGCGGGATAAAATGACGCGCTGCCAAAAGTCCGAGGCTTTTATGACGAATACGGATTAACGCTTCATGCTGAAGGATATCGCCGGTCTGCAAATCGAATAATGGTTGGAAAAAAAGCATAAAGTGCTTTTTCTTTATATATTCAAATAAGTGTTCTTTGCTATCAGCAAGCACACTCGATTGCGTGTGCCCAAACGGCAAGCGATGAATATGTTGCCAGGCACTTTGTTTTGCTAGCGCAAGGGCCGATTTAGTCAACTGATAAACAACCGCTTGATCCGCCCCAGTGCGGTAATTACACACCCCTATTTTTACATCACTGCGGGACAAGTCACTGCGATAATTAAGACATGCTTGATAGATAACTTGATGCAATCGCTTAGTGTATTTATCAACCTCAGTCGCAGGGACGCTATTCAGTGTGACCGCAACGCCTCCTGAAGGAAGCAACTTAACCGAGCGATTGACCAGCTCACCAAATCCTTTAGCAATCACTAATTTAAAATAATTATCGACATCCAAGTTTTCAGGAAAAGGGGTTTTCCAAAAAAATAACGAAAATAAATGGTTATAATTAGTAGGAACACCATACAGAATATTCAAATCTTGATGAGGCAAAAGCTTTGGCGTTACTAATTTACGCGGCATTTCAGGCTTGGCCTCACTTAATTGAGCGGGCTTTTTAATCGTTGCATCTTCCAGCACAGGTGTCTTAAGCGCCATCCGCCAGCGACGTAACCCCCAATAACACGCTCCAATCAAGATTAAATTTAGAAACAAAAACAAATGACTTTCCACTAACCAAGAAGGCCAATGAAATAACCGCAGGCTCACCGTCTTATAGCTAAATACTTCCTGCTCTAAATCAATAAACTTCGCTAAACTAGGTGATACCTCTGACGTATTCATCACAAACCCTTGGCTTTGAACTAAAGTTGCAATAATGTCATGTGAGGAAACAGGGTCGAGACTTAAGTCATAAACTTGCTTGGCAAGCTCAGTCCCTGAGTTATGTACTTTTTCGTGTAGTACATCACTTAAAAAAATATTAAAAACAACTAATAGCAAAAAAACGGCCGCCATATAAATGGCCTCCGGTTTCTTAATATGTGCAGTAAAATCTTTTTTCATTTCACAGCTTTGTTGCTCAAACATACACAAAGTGTTGTCCAAGAACCCTATAAATACAAGGCTACAGAGCGATTAAAAGCAATTTCAGAATTATCCTAAGACCAACGCTGTCAAAAGTCATGTATTTTTAAACACCTAGCAAAAAGTGTTAATGATAATTATTTTGTAACCGACAACTGCAAGCTTACGCAAAATAACAAAGCCATGTTAAAGCAATAAAAAACCCAGCAATTAGGCTGGGTTTAAATAACTCAAACACTCAATGCGAGTGAGCTAGAACGGAATATCATCATCAAAATCGATTGGTGGTTCCATCGGGTTTGATGCGCCGCCTTGTGGTGCATTTTGAGGTTTAGGAGCAAAACCACCACCTTGTTGTGGCGCGTTGTTTTGCTGCTGTTGATTATAACCGCCACCATACTGGTTATTACTTTGTTGTTGTGGTGCAGGTTGCTGCTGCGGGCGCTGTTGCTGCTGTGCTGGCGCAGACTGTTGTTGTGGAGCATAGCTATTATTGCTTTGTGCTTGTTGTGGGCCACCGCCGTAGCCGCCACCTTGTTGTTGACCACCTTGGTAACCGCCTTGTGATTGGCCACCTTGATAACCACCACCTTGTTGATCGCCACCACGACCACCTAGCATTTGCATTTGGCCACCCATGTCTACCACGATCTCTGTGGTGTATTTTTCTTGGCCTGATTGGTCAGTCCATTTACGCGTTTGTAAACGACCTTCAATGTACACTTGTGAACCTTTACGAAGATACTCACCAGCAACTTCTGCTAATTTGCCAAATAACACAACACGGTGCCATTCAGTACGCTCTTGCATTTGCCCTGTGTTTTTATCTTTCCAGCTATCTGTCGTAGCAATGCTGATATTCGCTACGCCATTGCCATTAGGCATATAACGTACTTCTGGATCTTGGC
>Ga0213832_1000328_pt1 | contig 46227 bp, 38 predicted proteins | sample SWATP13_FD_161660 | JGI IMG/M metagenome (GOLD analysis project Ga0213832, IMG submission 161660) | Coastal seawater microbial communities from Marineland, Florida, United States - SWA TP1 #3 | ecosystem: Environmental > Aquatic > Marine > Coastal | place: USA: Florida | collected 2016-08-06 | reverse complement strand
TCGTTTAATGGCCCATAGGACTAAGCGAAGTAAATGCTTTTGCTGATTGCGCTAAAATTAGCTGTTAATGGCAGCTAAAAAAGATCGTAATGCCTATTGACGAGAATGAGGCTCATATGTGTTATATTACGTACTACTCTCTTTGCACGAAATACACTTATTAGGCACGAGAACGGAACCCATTAAACTCATCCCAACTCCGAACGGTTGGCCACATTTAGGGCAGGCAATATTGCCGATCGCTGCGGAAATATAGATGGTGACTCCAAAAAAAGCCAAAATTAGAAGAGCCAACCCCGCAGGCATAAAAAAAGCAGACGCAATTAAAGCTAGTAGTAAGAAAAAGTAACCCTTCGCAACCACTAGCCAAGCTTTAAAACGTAATCGTTTTTTCGAAATAGTCATAAAGTAATATAACGCCCCAATAATAAGTGAACCAAGTGCTGGCGGGCGATTTGCTCTGCAAATGGCATGACATGCCTTGGTGAATCTGATTCATTGGCTTGTTAGTTGCCGACCTATATAATTGACCAAGGATTATAACCAATTGACTTAATCGCTGGTGCAATAACGTCTGCTAAGAATTCTTTCTCTTCTGTATCAAAATCATCCCAAGGTAACTGATCAACTAACCTTTGTATCTTGTCCAGCTTAGACGCTTTATCTAGTTCGGAATTTTCATCAATTGCCTTTAGGCTTTTCAGAAAATTAATTGTGGTAATTTCCAGCTGTTTAATTACAGGTGCAGGCGATGGTATTAGCCCTCGCTCCTCCCAATAAGGTAGAGCGTAATTATCTTTTTGGATTAGTTCATCTATTTTCATGCCACTTCCTTGGGCAAAACAGTTAAAGCTCAAATATGCAATTAAGACAAAGCTTTGTAATTTCTTCATAGGCAACTAACAGCTAATTAGCGAGCATTTCGGGTTAAGCCGAAAAAAGAAATCATCAAAACCGTTCAATTCGCTAATTATTTTTTAATAAAGTCATGAATTTAGCAAACTGGCAAACCTATGTCTAAGTTAAAAAAATTGTAGAAAACGAGAATTGAGATATTCGTGCCTGATATTTTCTAGTCGTTTAGATTTAATTTCACATAGATTCAAAGGCTTACTCCAGGTTATCCAGTTACGAGTTCAGTAATCTTATTTACATAACGTGCCATTTAATTGCCCTTGTGGCATTTATTACTTATACCTGTTTTTTTACTCAGTACTACAGGGAGTAAATTGTGTTATCCGACCAATGAGAAAATCAACATAAAGAGTTAAATTTCAAATCTGATAGATTGCTTGATTACGATATCGGCAATTTTTATTTAGAGAGTGTTACCTTTCTACAATATTAAAAGCCTCAGATAGACATAATCAGAACACTTCTGAATCTATTATCCCCTCACAAACTTTACGTACTGCGCCTGTCATAGTGGCATAGAGTTCATTTTCAATACTGATGTTGATTTTCCCCCCTGGCATAATCACATCAATAGACGATGAACAATGTCCTAACACATGAGCAACTGTGGCCGCTGCAGTACTACTTGAGCCTGAAGCTAAAGTATAACCCGCGCCTCGTTCCCAAATCTCGATCTGAATAGTCGACCGATCAATGACTTTAACAAATTGAACGTTAGTGCGATTCGAAAATCTAATATCCGACTCAATAACGGGGCCATATATCTTTGCGAGTTGGTCATCGAGTTTGTCCACGAATATCACGCAATGCGGGTTTCCAACATTAGCCAAATAGTACTCAAACGATCTGTCGTTTACTTCAATTTTTTGTTTGATGGGTTCCATTTGATTCTCTGGACCATGAGTGAAACGCACGAAACCCATGCCTACCGAAACCATTAGTCCGCTTTCTTTAACAACAGATTTAACTTCACCGCCTTTTGTATCAATTATGAATTCTTCGTTTTCTACAAAAGATCTATCCCAAAGGTATCTGGAAAAAATTCGTAGTCCATTACCGCTCTTTTCTGCTTCACTACCATCAGGATTAAAAATCCTTAGAGAAAAGTTACCTTTTGAATTTGTGCCAGGCCCGAATAAGATGCCATCCGAGCCGACACCAAAACGGCGATGACAGATACGCCTTATTTCTTCTTCCGTCAGCTCTCGTTTCAACATCTCGGGTTCAATGACAAGATAATCATTCCCCAATGCATGATACTTGCTGAAACAAACCTCTTTTGTATCGATGTTAATCATCAACTAGCCAACCATTCTGCACCGCTATGTCAATTTGATCTAATACATAGTTCCATAAGCGAGGCGATAACCCATCCAAATATTGGTTTCTTTTGATAACCTGAGATTTTTTAACTTTATGGCGAGACCAACTGCCGCCGTCATTTGCCATGTTTTGCAACAATGGAAGAATTCTGTCCATGGCTTTGGCAAACCTGGCATCCGGCGTTTTGGCTTCTTCAAATTCTAACCATAACGTCTTCAACTGTTGGAACTGTTTGTCAGGTAACAAACCAAATAAACGATTCGCCGCCTCTAACTCTTTTTCTTCCTGCCCACTCAGTTCCTCATCAGAAGCAAAGGCAAAGGTATCGCCAGCGTCAATTTCAACGATATCATGGATAAGCAACATGGTCGTTACACGTGAAATATCTATGGGCTCCTCGGCATATTCCTTAAGTGTTTGCGCCAACAGCGATATATGCCAACTGTGCTCCGCGCTGTTTTCCCGTCTATTTTGATCAGTTTTTACCAATGCTTGCCGATACACAGCTTTAAGTTTGTCTAACTCTAGAATGAATTCAAGCTGTTGTGTTAATGCTTCCATAACTACTCCTTTATGAAAGTAATGTGATACGTATGAATTGAATATCTGTATCGAAGGTTAAATGTTCAGAGATAAAAAGAGTCACACAAGTGAGGTAATACAATTATGTATACAGCAGTCATCATCTCTCTGATTTTTTACTAGTAAAATAAAATCGACCCCTTGTGTCGATAGTAGCCAACAAGCGAAAATTTAGTATTCACTATCAAATGGTCCAGAAAATCGACTAACACCCATATACAACTCAACGACAAACTCATTCGAATCGTTACTGTAAACCCTATAGGTTTGGCCGTTTAACTCCGTTTGACACCAATTAGGATAGTTACTTAACAAGAGACGTTTATCCATTAAGTTTATCTCGTTGGCAGCAAATTTGTTGTTTTCACTTATAATCGTAATTTGGTCGGCTACATAATCATCACAAGCCGTATAAATTTGCATGCTTCTTAAATCTAAGTTCAACAAATCTGCAAATGCCTTAATCTCATTGGCTTCTGCTTCCTGAACCCAAGTTAACTGATGATCACGGCTAAAATAATCTTCGCCGACTGCGAAATTACCTGCAAAAAGTTTTCCTTTGTAAAGTTTTAATTCGAAGACATCGTCCGGCTCTCCAAACGAAGGTTCTTGCCAATCATTTTTTAGACCGTTAATAAAATTGACAATTTCGCCTACTTTTTCACCGTCGTGGATTTCAACAATGGTTTCTTTAGTCAGGCTATTATGCAAACTAATCGATGTAACGTCTTTGGTCTGAGGCGGCAACAACTCACCACTTGCACAGCCCCAAAGCCCTAAAAACGTTATTGGGTAAAACAATTTTTTCATTTTGCTTCCAAACTAAAGTGCCCTTTTACACTTCAATATTTATAAACTAACTTAAGTGGATAATTGACGAATAAAACGAATGCCCATATTGCATTCGCTCAAGGCCAAATTGCTCAGCCAAGGTTTGTCCTAAATCGGCAAACGTACTGCGATGACCTAGATCGACACCTTGCAATCCTTTTCGATAAGCAATAATAGGCACAAACTCACGGGTATGGTCAGTGCCTGGCCAGCTTGGATCACAGCCATGATCGGCCGTAATATAAAGCACATCGTCTTCTCTCATCGCATCAAATACTTCTGACAGTCTGCCGTCGAAATATTCCAACGCCTCAGCGTAACCTTCAATGTCACGACGATGACCAAAATCCTGATCAAAGTTCACTAGATTGGTGAATATCAACGTATTGTCAGAGTCTTGTTCGAGTTGCTCAATGCTCTTATTAATTAATGCTTCAAGCCCTGTCGCTTTAATTGATTCCGATATTCCTTGATGCGCATAGATATCGGCTATCTTCCCTATACTAATGACTTGGCCGCCAGCATCATGCAATTTGTCTAATACCGTTTTTGACGGGGGAAGTACTGAAAAATCCCTTCGATTACCGGTACGGGTAAACTCATCTGGCGTCTCGCCAACAAATGGCCGGGCAATGACACGACCAATGTTATATTCGTCTAGTAACTCTCTGGCTACCTGACAAAACTCGTATAACCGTTCTAAGCCAAAATGTTCTTCATGGGCGGCGACCTGAAAAACACTATCGACGGACGTATAACAAATTGGCATCTGACTTTGAATATGCTCTTCGCCAAACCAATCCAGAACATCGGTGCCGGGTGCATGTCTGTTGGCTAAAATACCGGACACGCCAGTTTTTGCGCAAAGCCTTCTAATAAACTCAGGTGGAAAACTATCATTTTTGTCGTGAAAATAGCCCCAATCAAACAAAACTGGTACACCTGCCATTTCCCAATGGCCACTAGGTGTATCTTTTCCTGAAGATATTTCTTCCATAAAGCCATATGCACCCATAAACTCAGATGTTAGGGTCGATTCGATCTTTACGTCGTTTGCTTGTTCACAAGCTGCTAAGAGACCAAGCCGGGTTAAGTTTGGCAAAAATAACGGTCTTGAGCGATTTTTCTTAATGTATTCGATAATGTGCAGTAACGTATTTGCACCTTCGTCACCAAACTCTTCCGCATCTGGCGCACTACCAATGCCTAAACCATCTGCAACTAAAATTATTGCTCTTGTCATAATTGGTGTTCCTGAATTTCATATGGGAAGCTTGATACCCTGTCATTATGAACCCGAATCGTTTTGCCACAGCAAATCGTCCTCAGCTCATCAATTTTGTGAACTTTACTGATCAACATAAGAATAGACGCAACGTCATCGGTTTCCAGCACTAGATAAAGTCCCTGCTGCTCTGCCTGAACCGTCACATAATCCCCTACATCAAAAGGCATAACATCAGAAGTAGGTTTAGTTTTGAAATACCAGCTTTTACTGGCCATAGGTCGAGCATACTTTTCAGCGACTGTACCATTTATCGCTAAGCGGAACTGTTGTTCTTCGTTCAATGGCAGCAATTTAAATTTATCTCTGAAAGCACAATAAATAGAAGCGTCGGACGTTGAAAAGCGGCAGGCATTGTGATCGAACTCGTGGAGTTCTTCTTTTCGAAATGAGGTAGCAAAACGAATGTCTTCAGCCAGAACCAACTCTAAATACTTAGATACAGGTTCAATTTGCCAAAACCACTCTACCGCTTCGAAATTTGGAATTTGCGCCACACTACACCTCACGAATCCTTCACTTATCAATTTAACTGACCAGATCCGTAAGGGCAAGTAATGTGGCTAAATCTTATAAATTTGTCACAATTTCTTTAATTAAATCGGGACCTTGGTAAATGAAGTTGCTATAAATCTGTACCAATGACGCGCCAGCTTCTAACTTTTCTTTCGCTGCTTGTGCACTGCTTATACCGCCGACGCCAATAATTGGAATGTCTTTGTTAATAGTACGAATAGTACGAATAACTTCTGTGCTCATATCACGAACCGGATCACCACTTAAGCCGCCTGCTTCATCGGCATGTTGCAATCCTTTAACCGCGTCACGAGACAAAGTCGTATTTGTGGCAATAATGCCATCCATGCCTTCATTCACAATACATTCAACGACTTGTTCAATGGCAACTTTGTCCATGTCCGGCGCGATTTTAACTAACACAGGCACGTATTTTTTGTGAATTTTCTGAAGCTCAGTTTGTTGTTCTTTTACCGCCGACAACAACACCGTGAGCGAGTCACCAAACTGTAAATCACGTAAGCCTGGTGTATTAGGCGATGAAATGTTAACCGTGATGTAATCGGCGTACTGATACACCTTTTTCATACAGATTACGTAATCTTCGTGGCCCTGTTCATTTGGCGTGTCTTTGTTTTTGCCAATATTAATGCCAAGAATGCCTTTGTAATTTGACGCTTTTACATTTTCTACCAGATTATCAACACCATGGTTATTAAAACCCATTCGATTGATAATGGCGTTTTTCTCAGGTATGCGGAACATTCTAGGCTTTGGATTACCCGATTGCCCTTTAGGTGTTACAGTTCCAATTTCGACAAAACCAAATCCCATTTGTCCAAATGCATCTATGCATTCGCCGTTTTTGTCTAAACCTGCCGCAAGACCAACTGGGTTAGGAAATGTCAGGCCTAAAACGTCTACCGGCTTGTTAGGTAAAGACTGCTTCCATGCCATGGATAAAGGCGTATTCGTAAATTTTTTCAAATTATTTAGCGCAAATTCGTGAGCCCACTCGGCATCTCGGCTAAACATGAATTTTCTTGCTAATTGATAAAACATACTTTTTTCCTATATCTGGGTTAGAGACAAAAAAACGCCCCGAAAAATCGAGGCGTATTTTAATTTAGTTCGAGTTTAATTTAAACCGAAGACTCACAGTGGTGACTTAATAACATCAACTCACGTAAAGCAACGGAGAACTTAGCAAACTCGTGGCTTTCTGAAGTCTTGAACTCAGCCAACATGTGTTCCCAACGGCCAAGAATTTGATCAAACTCTTGGCGCCATTTGTCGTACATCATAACTGGCTCTGTACCTTTAGGCTCAAAGTGCAGCACAGCAGCAGTCAAAGCACGTTGCTGCCAATCTAACTCTTCCCTGTAACTTGCACGAGCAAGTGCTTGCCAGTGGTTGCCAACAGGTTGGTTAGTGATTTGATCTAGGAACCAGTGTAGACCCATTTCAGAACCTAACTTGTAGTAAAGTGTTGCGACTAGTTCAACATCACGTTTTGTCGTGTTCGCAACATCTGCAATATCCATTACAGAGAAGATAGAGCTCAGCTGCGCAATGTAAGCTGCGATATCTTTAGGTACACCTTCACGTACAAAGTCTTTCTGAACAACGGCCAACAACTCTTTTTCAGACTTAACTAAGTAGTCACCTAGCTTAGTCGTCAACTTGTCAAACGTTGCTTTATAAGTTGTGATCGTTTCTTCAAGGCCTAGCGACTTGTTACGGTGGCGTAGGAACCAGCGAGATGCACGACGAACCGTACGGCGCAACTGGTGCAACATTTCAGTCTGAACAATCGCAGGGATCTTATTATCTAATTCTTCAATACGACCCCACATTTCAGACAAACCAAAGACTTCTTTGGCCATGATGTAGCAGTTAAGAATCTCTTCAACTGTTGCACCGGTTTCTTCTTTCATGCGGATCACATAGTTAAGACCCATGTCATTTACAACTTCATTAGCTAACTTAGTGGCAATGATTTCTTTTCTAAGTGGGTGTTCTTGAATTTGTTTTGCGTATTTTTGCTGCAATTGCTCAGGAAACGAACCTATCAACAACGGGGTGTAGTATGGGTTTTGATCTATTTCATCAATTGCAAACTGTTCTTTTAACACCATCTTGCCGTAAGCAACGAGTACAGATAACTCAGGACGCGTGAAGCCATTACCTTGAACTTGACGTTCCGCCAACTCTTCATCCGTTGGTAAGAACTCTAACGCACGGTCCAATTTGCCTTCTTTTTCCAGCTCATGAACAAAACGTAATTGTTCTTTTAATAAGCTTTGACCTTTCAATTCTGTAATTGAAATGGTGTGTGTTTGACGGTAACAATCTTGGATTACAATATCAGATACGGCGTCGGTCATGTCGTACAACAACTGGTCACGGTGTTTTTTCGTCAGCTCACCTTCGTTAACCAATTGATTTAACAATATTTTGATGTTTACTTCGTTATCTGAACAATCAACACCACCTACGTTATCAACGAAGTCAGTATTGATACGACCGCCAGCTTGAGCAAATTCGATACGACCTAACTGAGTCGCACCTAAGTTACCACCTTCACCAAATACTTTTGCTTTTGACTCGGAACCATTGATACGAACCGCGTCGTTTGCTCTGTCACCGACTTCAGCATCGGTTTCAGTTTTCGCTTTGATGTAAGTTCCGATACCACCGTTCCAGAACAAGTCAACAGGCATCTTAAGTGCAGCTCGGATTAACTCATTAGGTGTCATCGCAGACTTCTTCGTGCCTAACATCTTCTTCATTTCAGCGCTTAATGGAATTGACTTAGCGCTTCTAGAGAAAATACCACCGCCTTCAGAAATTAACTCTTTATTGTAGTCTTCCCATGAAGAACGCGGTAATTCAAACATACGTTTACGTTCAACATACGAAGATGCTGAATCAGGAGTTGGGTCAACAAAGATATGCATGTGGTTAAATGCCACTTGCAGACGAGTGTGTTTTGATAACAACATACCGTTACCAAATACATCACCGGCCATGTCACCCACAGCAACACAGGTAAAATCTGTTGTTTGACAGTCGATGCCCATTTCACGGAAGTGACGTTTTACAGACTCCCACGCACCACGTGCAGTGATACCCATCTTCTTATGGTCATAACCTACGCTACCACCTGATGCAAATGCATCACCTAACCAGAAGTTATATTCATCCGAGATAGAGTTTGCGATATCTGAAAACGTCGCCGTACCTTTATCTGCTGCAACAACCAAGTATGTATCGTCTTCATCGTGACGTACGACTTCTTTAGGTGGTACTACTTCACCGTGCACAATGTTATCAGTTACGTCTAATAAACCACGAATGAAGATCTTGTAACATTCCTGACCTTCAGTGAAGAAAGCATCACGACCGCCAGTTGAAGGAAGTTGTTTACAAACAAAGCCACCTTTAGAGCCATTAGGAACGATAACCGTGTTCTTAACTTGTTGCGCTTTAACCAGACCAAGTACTTCTGTACGGAAGTCTTCCATACGATCTGACCAACGCAAACCACCACGAGCAACTTTACCACCACGAAGATGAACACCTTCAATTCGCGGGCTATAAACAAAAATTTCAAACTTAGGACGCGGAAGCGGTACTTCTGGAATTTGCTCAGGCAATAACTTAAATGAGATATATGGCTTATCGTTTCCTTCTTCATCACCTTGATAGAAGTTAGTACGTAAGGTTGCGTCCATTAGTGTGATGTACAAACGAATAATACGGTCATCATCAAGGTTGGCAACGTTATCTAACTCAAGTAATAAAGCATCTTTTGCTTTATCGTATTTCTTTTCACTGTTTTTGCCAGGTTTAAACTTAAGCACAAACAAATCAACAAGCTTACCGGCGATTTCAGGATAACGGTCAAATGTTGATTCAATATAACTTTGAGAGAAAGTCACACCTATCTGACGCATGTATTTTGCGTACGCACGGATAACAGATGCTTGACGGCCACTTAACTTAGCGCCAAGCACTAAGCGGTTAAAACCATCATTTTCAAGTTGGTTATTCCAAACCGCAGCAAAGGCTTGCTGGAATAATTCCTGTGTGCGTTCAAAGTCACTGTTGTCACCTGTGGTTAAGGTCATGGTGAAGTCCATGATCCAGTTTTCACCGCCGTCAACAGCAACGGCATAAGGTGTTTCACCTATTACACGTAAACCGAAGTTCTCTAAAATTGGAAGCACATCAGATAAGTGAATTGGATCATCTTTGTGGTATAAGCTCAATCGAACAGCATTTTTATCAACCGCTTCCTGAGAGCGATAGAACAACATCTCTAACTTGTTGTCGTCAGTCAATTTCTCTAGGTAAGAAATGTCGACGGTTGCCGTTGAAGGCAAAATTTCTTCTTTATAACCGCGAGGGAAACCTTTGTTGTAACGCGCAGCTAAGTCTTTACCTTTAGCACCACCAAACGTCTTAGTCAGTGCAGTAATAAGTTTGTCGTCCCACGTTTTCGCGGCTTCTAATAAATTATTTTCAATTTCTTTCACGTTGATTTCTACGTCTTGGTTGGTAGCACGCACAATATAATGTGTTCTAGCTAACGGTGATTCAGAGAAAAACGTCGTAAATTCGACGTTGCCTTCACTTCCCAGTGCCTTTTGCAATATGGCCTGTGAATCACGACGAAGCTGCGTGTTATAACGTTCACGGCGAACAAACACCATGCACGAGTAAAAACGTCCATAAATGTCTTTACGAATAAAGAGCTTAGTCATGTCGCGCTCTTGCATCTGTAGAACACCCATAGCAACTTCATTTAGTTGCTCGTCTGACGCTTGAATTAGCTCATCACGAGGGTATGTTTCTAACACATTTAACAACGCTTTGTAGGCGTGACTGCCATCGGCAAACGTGCTGTTTGCCATGATGCGGTTTAACTTGTTGTTTAACAGCGGAATATCACGAACAGACGAGTTATAAAAACTCGCCGCATATAAACCGATGAAACGGTGTTCGCCAATAACTTTACCTTTGGAATCAAACTTTTTGATGCCAATGTAATCCATGTAAGCTGGACGGTGAACGCGAGACTTTGAGCCGGTTTTAGTCAGAACAAGTATGTTATCAGACATGGCTTCGGTTCTGGCGCTGTCAGACAATTCAGACAAAAATCGTTCTGTGCTAGCTCGATTTTTCATTAAACCTAGCGAGGTCTCATCCATGCCTGCTATTTTAGTGTCACCTTCAACCGCAGATACTGAATATTCTCTGTAACCCATTAGTGTGAAGTTATGATCGGCAATCCAGTTTAAAAACTCTAAGCTGTCTTTTTGATCGGCCTTGTTCTTAACTTTTGCTTTTTTAGCTTCAGCAATACACTCCGCCAACATCTTTTGAGTTGGTTTCCAGTCTTCAACCGCTACCGAAACATCGGCCAAAACAGAATGAAGATCTTCACTTAGCGCATCTAAATGTTTTTTCTCTGCCTGACGATCAACTTCAATCAAAAATACCGTCTGTTGATGCGTTGCTTTACTTTCGTCTTTAAGGTTTACGATCTCTGTCGCAACACCCTCGGCATTACGGTTAACTTTAATTGGTGTGTGTAATAATAAGTGCGAGGTTATTTTTAAACGGTTTAACGCCATCCGTACAGAGTCAACCAAAAATGGTAAGTCATTGATGACAATCTGTACTATGGTGTTTTCAGATTCCCAGCCGTGTTTACCCTGCTCTGGGTTAAAAACTCGAATATTGGCTTCTGTAGCGCTCGCTTCATAAAAATCATTAAACAGGCTTAACGCGGCGCCATAAAGATCGACATCCACGCGTTTATCCAAATCTTCACGTGCTAGGTTAGCGAAAAGACTTGAGGCAAATTCTTCTACAAGTTGTTGACGTTCAACGGGTAACTTCTCATGTATTAACTTAGAAACATTATTCAGGATCACAGATGAGGAATTACGTAACAATGTCATTACAGTATCCTTTTTTGATTATAGGGCTGACGTAAATCGGATATTTTTATTATTTTGCTCGCTAAGTGTAGCCCCATTTTGCCTGTATTTGAAGCCAATTTTTACTGGTAGAACCCCAGTTAATTCAAGGCGTTAATCGACATTGAAAAAGATATGCAGACGCTTTAAATAAAAAAGCGGCTTAACGCCGCTTTTTTATATATTTATGCAAATAATTTTTTAAATTTTTATTCAAAAATTATTTCTTTTTTTCTGGCCATAAGAACGCAGCCAGTGCCGGAAGTATTATTACAGCCCCCAGCATGTTCACTAGAAACATAAAGGTCAACAAAATCCCCATATCCACCTGGAACTTCAGCGCCGAGAACACCCAGGTACTTACACCTATTGCTAAAGTTAAGCCGGTGAACAACACCGCACTTCCCCGCTCTTTAAGTGCTAAGAAATAAGACTCATTCAGCGACTTACCGTTTCTAAGCGCTTCGACCATGTTCGACAAGATATAAATTCCATAGTCAACACCTATGCCCACTCCGAGTGCAATGACTGGCATAGTCGAAACCGTCAACCCAATTTCTAAGAATGTCATTAATGCCTGTGCCAGTGTCGATACAATGAATAAGGGTAGTACTACCGCTACCGTGGCTTTCACCGAACGGAAGCTCAATAAACAAAGTATGATCACCGCACCGTATACGTACCACAACATTGGCACCTGAGCCGCTTTCACCGCTTCATTGGTCGCCGCCATAACCCCAGCGGAGCCAGATGCAAGTTTGAATTGAATCTCATCTGTTTCCAGCTCTAACTTAGCCGCTTTCACTGCATCAACGATTCGTTCAATGGTTTCCGCCTTATGATCTTCCAAAAATAGAATAATCGGCATGACACTACAGTTACGATTTAACAAACCCGAACTGGTTTCAATACGCGCTGTGGATTGAACTAACGACTGGGTATTTCGAGGTAAGGTACGCCACTTCAAATTACCTTCATTAAAACCAGTGTTCACAATTTTTGCTACGGTAGACAAACTAACCGCAGATTGCACACCCTCAACGTTCGTTAAGCGCCATTGGAATTGGTCAATCGTATCCATGACGTCATGGTACGTACACGCACTGTCTTTCGTTTCAACAATTACCTTCAGAATGTCGGTGGAAATCGCGTAACGATCTGTTATCAAAGCGGTATCCAGATTGTATCGGCTGTCACTATGAAGTGCTGGCGCGCCTGCTTGCATGTCACCAATCTTCATATCCTGACTCTTAACAAATCCGAATACATACAACCCAGCCGTAATTAAAAGAATAATCGCCGCATTTTTCTTCTTAGTAAATGCAGAAATGGATTTCCAGATATGATCATGTGTGCCTTCCGGCTGTGACTTAAATTGTTTATCAAAATCAATATAAGACGACAGAACTGGCAATAGGAACAAGTTTGTAAAGATAATGACTGCAACACCAATACTCGCCGTTATGGCAAGTTCACGAATAATACCGATATCGATTGTCAGTAACGTCAGGAAACCCACCGTATCTGACAACAAGGCAATACCGCCTGGTATCAGTAATTTACAGAAACTCGAACAACAAGCTTCGTGTGCGGTGCAGCCCTCATGGACTCGTTTGCCTATAGAGTTGATCATTTGCACACCATGGCTCACGCCTATGGCAAATACCAAAAATGGAACCAAAATCGACATTGGGTCTAGACCGAAGCCTATCGTATTTAACATACCCAACTGCCAAACCACGGCAATAAAAGAACAAACAATAGGTAACACAGTTAACAATACTGACCGGATAAAAATCCAAACCATTAAAGCTGTAATGGCAATCGCGATGGCGAAAAACATCACTACATCTTTGGCGCCGTTTGCTACATCACCAATCATCTTGGCAAAACCTATAATGTGTATTGTTACGCCATCTTTCTCAAACTGACCGCGAATTTGCGTTTCAAGTTGCTCGGCCATTTGTATGCTGTCTAGCTTTTCCCCGGTTTCAGGGTTCGTTTCCAATAACTGGCTCGATACCATGGCACATGAATAATCGTCTGCCACACTGCGTCCGACTATGCCCGCTTTTTCGATATTCTCTTTAACCTGTGCTAACCCAGCTTCATCAGCTTTAAAGTCCGCAGGAATAACCGGACCACCTGCAAATCCGTCCTCAACGACTTCAATGAATCGCGTGGATGGCGAATATAATGAATTTACTAACGTCCGGTTTACGCCTGGTATGAAAAATAGCTGATCGTGCACACCTTTAAGTGCAGTGAAGAACTCTGGATTAAAAATATTGCCACCTGCGTCACACACTGAGATGTAAATAGCATTGGCGCCACCAAAATCTGCACTGTGTTTAACATAGGTCTTCATATATTCGTGGTTCAGCGGAATATTTTTATTGAAAGACGCGTCAAGTTGAATTTTTGTTGCTTGATAACCTAACAATAAGGTAATAGCAGCAAATAAGGTGATAACAAATACGCGCTGCCTAAATAAGAATTTTTCTAAACTATCTATAAACATTGGCCTTCCTATTGCTGCTTAATAGTGGCGGACAAAGGCATGGTTTTAATGCCAGATTCAGTTGCTAAAACCAGCTGACCATTTAACTCAGCGCCTGCCATTACGGCTTTGCCATCAGGAAGTAATGTATGTGAAACATTTTGATTACTATCGACAAAAAACATATTGCCTGAATTAGCAAAAAGATACGTGCCATTGTTTACGTTAAGTAGGTTGTTGATGGTAGCTGGAGCTGGCATATCTATAGCTTGCCAGTTAGCAGCATCGGCAGAAACAAATGTATTGCCTCTAAGCCCTGCTAGTAGAAGCTTGTTTTCTGTGAATTTAGAGATTGAAAAGTACGAACCAAAATAATCGGTTTCGATGAGTTGCCAGTCTTTTCCTTTGTTCTGACTTTTTGCCAACATGCCCGCTTCGCCTGCAATAAACCAGGTATCTAGCCCCATGTAAACATTATTGAAGTGTGGCAATAAAAACTGCTTTTCTTTTTCGTAGTTTTCAGGCTCGTATTCCTTAATTTCTTCTAAGAACAAGCGGTCATCTTCAATAAGAAGTTCATCTTGAAATTCAGCGCTCCAATTAGCGCCGCCATCTTGAGACTGCCAATACAAACCATAGGCACCAACAGCCACGATTTGTTCACCCGATACAGCAATATCCAACAGAGGTTTATCTAGTTCTGGTTGGTAATTCACGATTTGCCAGTTCATCCCGCCATCAATGGTTTTTAATAAAGTGGCATCGTGGCCTGTGATAAAACCCAATTTGTTGTTGACAAACTTAATAGAAGTTAACAGTACGTTGACAGGTACGTTTGCTTGTTGCCAACTTTCCGCGTCTTGCGAATAAATGACATGCCCTCTTTCCCCTACGGCGAATAACTTATCGTTCACCTTAGTAACGTCAGTTAACAAAGTTTGACTAGCCATGTGACTTGGCAATGAAGGAGTTGGGGCATTTGCCTCAACGTTAGTTGAATAACTCACTAACGTCGAAAACAATATGCTCCCCACTGAGAGATTTTTCAAAGAATACTTCATATAGCTCTATTTTTATATTTGAAATCAATGGGGTAAAACTAAAAACGGTTGGATATACCAACCGTTTTTACTATCTAGCGGTTTGAGCGTCTTAGCGCCGCAGGTGTATAATCCCTTTCTTTTTGTTGAGATTGGAAATCATACATTGGCTCTTCGTTGTCCAAACCAATAGCGATATAACGACGTGAGTTAAGGTCGTAATATACGTCTAACGTACTCCAATGGGTTGGTACATCATAATAGTTCAAACCATATGCCACTGCCACTCGGTACAATTCATCGCGGTTGTCATAAAGATCAGTAACGTGAATTTGCCAGCTGTCTTCATCGATGTAGAAAGTACGTTTTTTATATACGTGACTAATGCCATCTTTTAGTGTCGCTTCTACCACCCAAACACGGTGTTTTTCCCAACGAACTACGTCTGTTGCGATGTGACCAGGCTTGATGATGTCATCATATTTAAGCGAGTCGCTGTGCAGTTTGTAACTATTATAAGGAATTAATAGCTCCTTCTTACCTTTTAACTCCCAGGTATAGCGGTCTGGTGCACCGTTATACATATCGAAGTCATCGGTAGTACGTAAGCCATCAGACGCTGTACCCGGCGCATCGTATGCTACGTTAGGCGCACGGCGAACTCGACGTTGACCTGAGTTGTAGGTCCAGGCTTGACGTGGTTTCTTGACCTGATCCATTGTCTCATGAACCAATAACGCAGTACCTGCTAAACGCGCTGGCTTAGTCACTTTCTGTTTGAAGCGGAATAAGATATTGCTCTTTTCCAACTCTTCTGGTGTCGCATCTGGTTTCGAGTAATCAAGCATAATTGCTTCGTCAAAACCAATGTAAGTGTAAGAGCCGTCTGCAGTTGGAACCGCTTGACCACCATTACGTGTTGCTTGAACACCTCGATATCGTAAAATGTGATTCCAAATAGCCTCTAAACCAGTTTGTGGAATTGGGAAAGGCACGCCAATTGCAGCACCTTGAATTCCATTACCGCCTTCAACCAACTCTGCACGTGCGGCATTGGCAATCGTCGCATCATAAACATGTTGCGGATACGACGCAGAACGACGAGTCGGATACACGTCCATTTTGTAGGTGTTAGGATAAGTTTCAAACATCTTCTTAAGACCCGGCGTTAATAATTCCGCGTATTGGTCTTTATTGGCATTTGTTACCGTGTACATAACTTTATCATCGGAAAACGGATCCGGATGATGCATACCTGGCGTATAACCTGCCGGTGCTGACGTGATACCGCCTGTCCATGCAGGAATAGAACCGTCGGCATTAGCAGCTTTAACCGCCCCCATAGGGGTTAAATCTTTACCAAGTCTTGAAACTTGATCACTTGAAACTTTTGCTTCGGTCGCTACTGACGCTAAAGTTAACGTAATAGCAGAAGTTAATAAGGTGACTTTATTCATATTTTTATTATCCCTTACAACGAGTATTTAACATTGAAAGACACATAATCACGGTCAGCCATTTGGTTTACATTTTCGACACCATCAAAGAAGGTGTTGTATGACATACCAAAGGACAATGCGCTCTTATACTCGATATCGAGACTTAAACTCGCAGATTTTTTGTCTTCATGGAACAAGAACAACGGATCCGGTGTGATACCATCAACGTCGTGAGAGAATGAAAGCTTAGGCTTTAAGTTGACTGAACCAAATACGTTGTTTAGTTCGCCAGCTAATACAACTCGATAACCCCAGGCCGTGTCTGTCGGCCAAGTCTCGGTATTGTAAACACCGTGTTGAACCGCACTGATGATCCCTTCTGTATGTTGCACAGATGGTTGAATACCACTTCGAGCAGTACCAGGTGCGTTAAATCGAATTTGGTCTTCCGTTGGCATATCGTGAATAGTGATATGACCCACTTCAAATACTGCAGCTAAATTATCAAGACCAAGAGTCGGGCCTAATGCTTGGATAGCAGTGAATTGAACCTGTGTTGTATCAACTAAACAATAACCAGATGCAGTTTGACCAGGCTGTGTGCCACCTTGAGGCAAGTCACACCCTTCAATCGGCATATCACCAATTTGTGATAAACCATCTAACAATACTGCCGTAGATGAAAGCTGTGCATTTGCCGTTTGCTCAGGCATCGCTGCAAACAATAGCTCTGTATCATCAATCTGAATAGGCTCGTCTTTACGGTGAGACACTTCACCAGAAAGCGCTGTAGTACCAATCGTGGTGTTGAAGCTGAAACCTAACATTTGGATATCTTCAACATACTCCATCTTACCTTTAGTAAAGGCTTTAAGAGAACGGAACTGATCAACCGTTAAGCCGCCAGACGCTGCTGCCGTGCTTATTGTCGCTAAGTCACTCGCTATCGCTGCCTGACCAAAGTCTGACGCGCCACCAGAGATTACCGGACGGCGGCTATGATAGTTCACGTAGTAAAATCCAAATTCGGTATAATTTAGATCTTCTGCGAACCAGCCAAGTTTAATACCATATTGACCATCATCACTCGCTTCTACATCAGCTTCGTTGTCACGAATAGCGTATTTGGTAGGATGTGCAAGATACATAGATGCAAGTTGCTCAGACGAAACTGAACCAGCCATGGCACCTATTTTATTTAATTCTGCAATTAATGCATCACGACCCATGTCTGGGTTTGAAGCAAAATTTAACTGAATGTTGTTGTACTGACCGCCATCACCGGCAAAGTCATTGGTAGAGAAATAAGTTCCCGGTACTGGCAAACGTGTTTTTTGCCACTCGTACTGATAGAAGGCTTCTAGGGATAAACTGTCCGTTAGACCTATGTTGGTCCACACCATGCCTACCGGAATAAACGCTTCTTTTAGATCTGCACCAGGCGCCTTAAGACGCGCGATGTCCACCGGGCTGGTGTTAATTCCGTGAGGGATCAATGTACTTTCACCCCAGGACAACACTTGCTCACCAATACGAACCGACACTGGACTATTACCAATATCAAAATCCGCATAAATATACGCATCTAATAAACGAACATCTTCACATACTAGTTTTTTTGCTTCGTCATCACGGCATGGATCAAATGACACGCCACTAACCGGATCGTTATAGCCAACACCTTCTGCAGCAAAATCTTTGTACCACATAAAACTAACAACTGCGCCATAACCATCACCAGAAACGTTAAGCTCATGTAAGCCCTTTAACGTTTCTGAGAATGCTTCGCCTGGATCATAGTTAAGGTTACCCATGTCACCGTTGGTGGAGTAACTGCCTTTTGTCGCCCAAACATCTCTGTTGCTAGCAATAGGTGCAAATGCCTGATAACCATTCCAATTAACCAATTGGTTATTGGACTTACCGATCAAATTATCAAAATCGCGATCTTCAACACGATAAGCGGCACCAATAGAAAATGTTGAATCGAAGGTAATCTCAAAGTCACCGACCTCGAAGCTAGCAGCGTTAACCGCGGCTGACTGCATTGCGATGATAGCGGACGCTACACTCGCAACGATCGGCTTAAGCGCAGACTTGCGTTCCCCTTTGTACATATTTAACTCCCCTGTCCTCGTTAGGATTCTAATTTTTATTTATTTTTGAGGATATTCAGCTCATCGGATGAGCGAAATTGGAACTAATAATTACACCATTTAAACGACACCGCAAGCGCTAACTGCCATTAAAATTAACTATTGTCGAAATAAATTTCATTAATTGGCTATTTTCTGTAACGAAATGAATTTGTTGTTATTGTCAAGATGCAATTCGAACAAACCTGCTACACCGTTAGGTGTCATGAAGTTTCTGATGTGGTGCGCGGGCAGCTGTAGAGTCTGCCCGGTATGTGTAAGAACCTGAATGGATGTAAACAGACCCTTATAATATTCTCGGCACTCGCGTGCCGTTAAATACATGCGAAAGCGGTAAATCTTTTGTGACATAAACTGAACTATGCGAGTGCGGAGCTTACTTTCTCAAACAGATCTTTAGATAGTTTTCGCTCGGCCAGACGTTGTAAGCCTTTTTGCATTAACGACTGGCGATTTGCATCAAATCGTTTCCAGCTTAACAATGGCGTGATCATTCTTGCCGCAACTTGCGGGTTTACCTCATCTAATTGAATCAACAAGTCAGTCAAAAATTCATAACCTTTTCCGGAAGCATCGTGAAATTGTTTCGGGTTTGCTGAAATAAATGCACCATATAAGGCTCTAACTCTGTTTGGGTTCTTGATAGTAAAAGACTCATGTTTTGACCAATGAGACATAAGCTCATAAACCTCAGAACTTGGGATTCGGCCAATTAACGAGAAAATTTTATCTAATACTAAGACACTGCCAGAGAAATCTTGCTCTAGCTTTTCAACAGCGTTTTGTAACGTTCTGGTGTAGTTGGTTCGCAACGCATCCAGAATGCCCATGCTTTCCGTCATGTTTTTGGAAGAACCAATGAACCCCTCTAGATACGATTGGTTCTCTTCAGACACGACATTCCCTAAATAACTCAACAATACTGAACGAAGTTTTCGTTTGGCGACTTTTTCAGTCTGGTAGCCGTTGTCTATATCTGACAAAGAAGCTAATAAATCTCTAAGTGCGCTTTCCTGCTCACTGGCGAACTGAGTTGCTACTGCATTTTTATTTTCTAATATCTGTTCAACGTCAACCTGTTGATATGTTTGTGCCACCATTTCAAAACTCGGTTGGCACAGCAGTTCAGCTTTCACCGCAGACGATAGTTTGTCATCAACAAGTATACGAGCCAAAATAGATACCAGTTTAGTCACCAACTGAGGTTGCTCTTTGGCCTGTTTGATTACGTCAACCCATGCTGATTGCAATAAATCCCAACGACAGAATGGATCGGATGCGTGGCTAGCCATGAATAACGTATCTTCCAAGTCTATTTCACGATTTACTTTCACGGGTGCAGAGAAGTTTTCAAATAGAACCAAATGAGCGTCTTCTGCACAGGCTAGTTCAAATTCTTGCTCGTTTTGCTCAAGGATCAAGGTACCACGTTGTAAACTCTTTCCGTCCGTTTTAGACAAGAGTTCGTACTTAACAGGGATCATTAACGTCAAAACGTTATCAATGGATTCACGAGTAGGAATGCTCTGACTTAGTTTTATACGCATCAAATCGTTATTCCAACTGCTCTCAACTGCCACTACCGGTGTGCCAGCTTGCTGATACCAGTTTTTAAACAATGTAAGATCCTGACCACTGGCGTCTGCCATTGCATTAACAAAATCATCACAAGTCACCGCTTGTCCATCATGACGTTCAAAATACAAGTCCATACCAGCTCTAAACTTACTTTCACCTAATAAGCTGTTCATCATTCGTATGACTTCAGCCCCTTTGTCATAAACGGTAACGGTATAGAAGTTATTCATCTCGATAACTTTTTGCGGACGTATTGGATGCGCCATTGGTCCTGCATCTTCTGCGAATTGCATAGTGCGGATAACGTTTGCATGTTTAATGCGCTCCAGAACTTCACTACCCATATCAGCACTGAACTGCTGATCGCGAAATACAGTCAAGCCTTCTTTCATACTGAGTTGAAACCAGTCACGACACGTAACTCTGTTACCTGTCCAGTTGTGGAAATATTCGTGTGCAATGACCGCTTCAACACCGTGGTAGTCGTTGTCTGTCGCCGTTGCTTCATCCGCTAATACATATTTACTGTTAAAGACATTAAGTCCTTTGTTTTCCATCGCGCCCATGTTAAAAAAATCAACGGCCACGATCATATATTTATCTAAGTCGTACTCCAGACCATACTTATCCTCATCCCACTTCATGGACTTCTTCAAAGAATCCATGGCGTGTTGAGATAAATGCAGATTGCCTTTATCAACAAAGAGTTCCAGTTTTACTTCACGGCCACCTACAGTTCTAAACTCGTCGGTCAGGCAATCAAAATCACCCGCAACTAAAGCAAACAAATAACAAGGTTTCGGGTGCGGATCATGCCATTTAACCCAATGACATTCGACGTCACCTTCTTCAAATACGCCACTATCAACGTCATTGCCGTTTGACAACAAATATGGGAATTCCGCTTTTTCAGCAAAAATAGTGACCGTGTAAACCGACAGTACATCTGGTCGGTCCAAGAATGGCGTAATTTTTCTGAATCCTTCTGCTTCACACTGAGTGCAATACACCCCCGATGACTTATAAAGACCTTCCAAAGATGTATTGTTTGCAGGATCTACGACACTTTCAATTTCCAGACAAACACTTACAGCATCTATGGGTACTAACAGCTTATCGTCCGTGATTTTATAATCTTTTTTATCAAGCAGACGACCATCAACGATGACTGAGTTGACAGACTTGACGCCAGAATCTAGCTCGATGTGAGTCGCAGATTCATTTTGTCGCTCAACGGTTAACTTGCTCTTTACCAAAGTCTGGTTATCTTCCAAGTTAAACACTAACTCCACGAATGGAATTAAGTAATCTGGAGATTGATAATCTTTTAAATATTTTGCCGTTGGAGTATTTGAATTATTTGTAGTCATGATCAATTTAGTCTGTTGATTAATAAACAAAGATTAGAAGTGGTGACGTAAGATTATACGCCACCGAATGAGGGAGCAAATTTTTAAGCCATAGCTGGCTGCTTTTTAAGTACTTTAATTCCCATGTATGCGAATGCGACGGCTAATAACGGATTAATTAGATTAAAAAACGCAAAGTACCAGTACTCCATTGGGCTTACCAATAACACCCCTCCCATATAAGCACCACACGTATTCCAAGGAATAAGAGGACTTGTAATAGTACCGCCATCTTCTAATGCTCGGGACAAGTTAACATTTTCTAGTCCGCGACGTTCATATTCTTCACGATACATACGTCCAGGCATAACGATTGAAATATATTGATCGGCAGTAACTAAATTAATACCAAAGGCCGTACAAATTGTAGAAGTTATTAATGATCCTGAATCTTTCGCAGCCTGTAAAATACGTCTAACAAAGACTTCTAATAGTCCTAATTTTTCCATTACGGCACCGAACATCAGTGCAGTCATTACCAACCAAATAGTATTCAGCATATTTGCCATGCCACCGCCACTTAAAAGCTCGTCCATGGTTTCGTTACCTGTTGCAACCGCAAAACCATCAAACATTGCTGTCCAGATAACTTTCAAATGACCAATAAACGAGACTTCTCCGGCAACTTTACTAAGTAATTCTGGCTGAAATATATATCCCCACACACCGCCGAATAATGCGGCTATAAAAATAGATGGAAATGCAGGTACCTTTTTAACGGCCATTGTGACTAGAACAACAAGCGGGACTAGATGGAATACTGATACATCGTATGTGCTTAAAATTACGTTTTGCACGTCATCGATTGAAATCGCACCAGCTGATTTCTCTTCAGTAAAACCTAATATAGTAAATATTAATAACGCAATGACAAAAGCAGGTACAGTCGTCCATAACATGTGACGAATATGGTCGAATAAGTTACTACCGGCTACCGCAGGTGCCAAATTGGTGGTTTCAGATAGAGGACTTATCTTGTCTCCAAAATAAGCACCGGAAACAATTGCACCAGCAGCGATTGCAGGATTCACTCCGATACCACTAGCTATACCCATAAGCGCAACGCCAACCGTAGCAGCAGTCGTCCATGAGCTACCTATACTCATAGCCACTATCGCACTAAGAATACAAGCCGCAGCGTAAAACCAGTCGGGGCTCAGCACTTGTAAACCAAGATAAATGAGAGTCGGTACAGTGCCCGACATTAAAAATGTACCAATCAAAGAGCCTACCGCTAGCAATATAAATATCGCTCCCATTGAAAGGCTAATGCCATTTACCATGGCCTCTTCTATTTGCTTCCATTTATAACCGTTTTTTAGACCAATGATACTTGCTACACCAGCAGCCAATAACAGAACAATTTGGTTTGGACCAGAAGAACTCGAATCACCAAAAATAGCAACTGACCCTGCCAAGCAGGCAATCAGAAACAATAAAGGGATTAAAGCGTCGGTGAAATTTGCTTGTTTTACAGAACTCAAAATACTTCCTCAATCATCAAACTATTAGTTTTCAACCAAAAGTTACGATGCCTATTAAATTTAGAAAAACAAATAATATGGCGAATGGTGTAAACCAGCGCAAAATTACATACCAAAGATTAAATTGCCCTTCTGACAAATTAATTTCTTCTTTTGCTGATTCACGTTTCATGATCCAAGCAACAAAAATAGCGGTGGCCATACCACCGAGTGGTAACAGTACATCTGCAGTAAGATGGTCAATTAACTCAAAATAGTTATTAACGTGCTTGCCTACAAAGACAAAATCGAGTTTTGCCCATTCAGCGCCTGAGAAGGAGAATACAGTTAGCAGACTGATAAACCAAAGTGCAATGACGGCGGTAGCAGCTGCTTTAATTCGACCAAACTGCATTTTTTCAACTAACCAGGCTACCGCTGACTCTACCATCGCTATTGCAGAGGTAAAAGCCGCAAAGCCCAACATTAAGAAAAACAGTGTACCAAACAAGGTCCCCCCCCACATCTGACCAAACGCAATCGGCAAGCTTACGAAAACCAACCCTGGTCCCTGGCTTGCTTCTAACCCATTGCCAAAAACAATTGGGTATATGGCTAGGCCGGCGATCAAGGCAATCATGGTATCCGCCAAAGCTATCGCGATGACAGACTGAGAAATAGAAGTTTTTTGCGGTAAATAAGCGCCATAAATCATCATTGCGCCCGATGCCAGACTTAATGTGAAAAATGCATGACCTAATGCAATTAGAACACCCGAGAAGGTTAACTTGGAGAAGTCCGGATTAAACATGAAGTGGACTGTTTTGGCAAAATCGCCATTAATGCCTGCATAGATGGCAATTACCACCAATAGAATGGCCATGGCCGGCATGGCATAAGAAACGGCTCGTTCCAATCCTTTCTTTAATCCCTTACCTACAATGACCCCTGTCACAGCCAAAACAACACTGGTCCAAAACATTAACCTCATGGGGTCTGCTAATAACGAATTAAAAATATTGCCAATTTCTTCGGGAGAAGCCCCATTAAAACTGCCGCTACCAGCTTTGAAAATGTAGGAAACCGCCCAACCAGCGATAACTGCGTAAAAAGATAAGATCAAAAAGCCTGAAATTAACCCCATCCAGCCTACAACACTCCACTTTGTTGTTGTACCTGCTTCAATAGCTAAAGCTTTTACTGAGTTGCCCGGGCTTTGTCTTCCTCGACGACCAATTAGAACCTCCGCCATCATGACTGGAATACCAATAGCCAGAATACATAAGAGGTAAACAATTACAAATGCACCACCACCGTTCTCACCCATGATATAGGGGAACTTCCATATGTTCCCTAATCCCACTGCAGAACCGGTTGCAGCCAGTATAAATGCCAAGCGGCTCGACCACTCCCCATGATCAACACGAATCGTTGACATGTACCCCCCTCACAGACTTTTTATTTTTTTTATTTATAGTTTTTATATACAAAAAGCAGCCCAAGGCTGCCTTTTGGAATGTTTGCCAATACTACTTAGTTACAGTAGCAAAGTGGCCCAATGAGATTAAATCCGCCACAATTCGCGCAGACTCTTCTAAGAACGGATCAAGTTCTTCAAGTTTTTCTGGTAAATCTGCATCTAAAGATTCCACTGGCTCAAACCCAAAACGTTTCAATCGTTCGTTAAGTCGAGCTAACTCGAGTGTTTTGTTCTTTTCTTTTTCCGCAATTCTTACTTTCTCATTCAGTGAAATAAACGCTTTGTCTTTTTCTGACTTATAAGTCGCAATATCTTGATCTAAATACGCAAATTCAGGTTCAACTTGTTTGCGGCTGTTATGACGCTCTTTTAAGATTTTCACATGGTTTCTTATTTCAGGTGAAATTGGATAAGACGCAGGCCTTATGTTATCCCAAGGTAACGCGTTTTCTTCCTGACTTTCTCCCCACTCTTCCGGCTCTATTGCCGACGGAAATAAAATATCTGGAATCACCCCTTTGTTTTGCGTGCTGTCGCCATTGATTCGATAAAACTTCGCTACGGTAAATTGAACTGATCCTAGCTTCTTGTCGAATAAATCAAAACGTCTGCCTAAACCGCGATGCTCTTGTACCGTGCCCTTGCCGAAGGTTTGTTCACCTACAACTAATGCGCGTCCGTAATCCTGTAAAGCCGCCGAGAATATTTCTGACGCAGAGGCACTGTATCTATCGACTAATACAGTAAGTGGTCCATCATAATAAGTGATGCCATCGTGATCACCGCGAACGTCTATGTTCCCCACACCATTTCGAATCTGTACAACCGGACCTTTATCAATGAACAGACCCGTTAACAGTGAAGCTTCAGACAGAGAGCCACCGCCGTTGCCTCTTAAGTCAACGATAATACCGTCAACATTTTGGTCTTTTAGTTTTTTCACCTCTTTTTTCACGTCGGCTGACAAATTGTTATAAAAACTAGGAATGGTAATTACACCAACTTTTGCATCCAATTTACCAGTTTGAGATTCAAACACATGGGAATCAGCAGCTCTGTCCTCTAAACGAACTTTGTCTCGTACAATGGCTACTTCTTTTGCATTGCCCGGTGAATTTTCACCGCGAACGACCTGTAAACGAACTTCTGTGCCCTTTTTACCCTTGATAAGTTCGACAACCTCATCCAAACGCCAACCGACAATATCAACATAATCATCTTTGCCCTGTGCGACCGCGATTATTTTATCTTCAGGTTTTAATTGCTCAGTTTTATCTGCCGGGCCACCTGGCACCAAGCTCCGAATCACCGTGTATTCATCAACTGGTTGAAGCACGGCACCAATGCCTTCGAGTTCCAGGTTCATTTCCATTTGGAAACGGTCTGCGCGGCGTGGAGACAAATAAGAGGTATGCGCTTCTATACTGCGTGCATAGGAGTTCATAATTAGTTGAAACGCGTCTTCATTTTGACTCTGTGACAAACGACGCATGGTATTTGTATAACGTTTTGTTAACGTTTCTTTTATCTTCGCAGGCTCTTTACCCGCAAGTTTTAAATTAAGTGCATCATACTTAATTTTCTGGCGCCAATATTCATCTATTTCGGATTCAGTTTTCGCCCATTCCACATCTTCACGATCATAATAAAACGCATCGTCTTTAGAAAAGTCCATTTCTTTGTCCAATGTCGCAACTGATTCTTTAAGACGTGTAATACGACGTTTGATTGATTCCTCATACATATCAAAGGCGAAAGACAAATCGCCAGAGTTCATTCCATCGTCAAATTTGTGTTTATATTTTTCAAACTTCTCGATGTCTGAGGCCAAAAATAGGCTTTTGTTGTAATCAATATTACGCAGAAACTTATCCCACATTTTAGCGGAGAGTTGGTCGTTAAGCGTGATTTTTTTGTAATGATAGCGGGAAAACCAATTATCTATCCTTTGAATGGCTTTCTTATGTTGGCTTTCTTGTTCAAGCTCCGGTGCAACATAAACTTCATCTGGTTTTTCTGCAAAAACCAGACTCGATGTTACAACTGAAGCAATAACGGATAATTTAAAAATGCGCTTAACTAACTGCATAATAACTCCTATGCTTGGAAGATGTTTTCCTTGTTCACTTTCATTACCATACCAGATGATAACTGAACCGACACTTCATCTTTTGTGGATTCGACTATTGTAGCCGCAACAGGTGATGCACCTAGCTTCACCAAAACAGATTTACCATTACTAAAATCGTCATTCGCAACTAATGGTTTTGAAGCAGCCGCTTTTGGCTTACTACCTTTATACTCTGATTTTGGTTTTCTTTTTGGTGGATTACCAACACTCTTAGCGCTTTTTTTGTAAGAATTTTTATCTTTTTTGTTTTTTGCTTTACGTTTTTCGTCAAACTTAGCTTTGCTTTCTGCTAATTGCACCTGCGCATGTTGTACATGCTCTTCAGTTAGCGTTTCAACGTCATTTCCGTCAAGGTCAACACGTTGTCCACCTTTAACTACCGCTTCAAGATAACGCCAGCTATTCGTATACCTTCTTAGTGCGTGACGTATTTGCGTTTTTGAAACAGGATCTTCTTCTTTAATCGTTTCTGCAATGTCCGCAAAAATGCCTATTTTGAGTGGTTTCGCATCACCTTTAACGCTGAAACTATTTGGAAAACGTGTAGCTAAAAATTCAATGACTACATTTAAATCGGTTTTTTCTTGAGATTGCATCAATCGTACTCTATTTCATCTAACTTTTGGCGGACGAAGCTCACTAACCAACTAGCTAGCTCATCGACTTCACTTTCTATAACGAAGTCCTGACCTGCAACAGCCGCCCATAATTCATCAAACAGCTCTGTCGCTGATTCTGTTGAAATGTCCTCTGGCATAAGATCAAAAGCTTGGTAAATCAACGCATTAATGCGCTCTGTTACTTCTTCTTCTTCACCATCCCAGTCTCCGACCAGCTCTATGCCAATCAAAAAGTCTCGGACATCAATATATTCTTTCATATTAAGTATTCGGCCAAATGCTTTCTAAAAAGCTCACCAATTGCTCGAGGCCAGCTTTATCATCAGCATCAAAACGTGCATGGCTAGGGCTGTCAATATCTAAAACCGCAACCACTTTACCGCCCACATTAATAGGCAACACTATCTCTGAGTTGCTTGCTGCATCACAGGCGATATGACCATCAAAAGCATGAACGTCATCAACTAACATTACTGAATTTGTTGAAACCGCAGCTCCACATACTCCACGCCCAACGGGAATACGCACACATGCAGCACGGCCCTGAAACGGTCCCAATACTAGTTCTTCATTCTCACCGCGAACATCAAAATCCATCAGGTAAAAACCTGACCAATTAATGTCAGTCAAACGCTCAAACAAGATCGCGCTCACATTTGCTAAATTCGCAATTATGTTTGGCTCACCTTGGCACAATGCACTAACTTGCATATTCACTTCGCGATAAAGTTCGGATTTATTCAATCTACACCTACTATTTTAGCGTCATATCATAACTTAACGCGGTAACTTACTCTGAATCGCCCTAAATTTAAAGGTAGGCAAAGCAATTAATAGCTAATGTTATATTTAACTGCGTATTTTTTCTTCGCCCAGTTCCATCAATACTCGTTGTCAACTGACTTTTCTATGAATGAGCCCAGTATAAAGGTGTTAACTGTTAAGGTCTTCTAGTGTATCGACAACTTCTGACAATTTTCGTTCAACATGCTTTTTCTGTTTGGCACTCAACGTTCGAACTAACTCTTGGAGAAACGAAATATACAATAGTCTGTTGTGTTCAATCGCTTGTTGATGCTCGTCACTTCGATAGCTAGTGAAATCCGTAAAAAGCGGCGTAATCGCAGAATCATCGAGTTCACCGTTGACCATTAATGCCCTTTTGAACTTGCTCAACCAACTCCGTCTACTGTCAATCCTAAGTTGAGTAGTATTAATTAACTGGTCGCTGAGTTGATAAAATAACTGCTCCTGTCCGTTATCTAAGCTCCCTAAGTAGTCTTCCAACCTATCCAATCGCATCTTTCTCTTTCTTTCAAAACCTTGCTCTTCAAGTTCTAACCATTCATCTTTATGCTCCTGCTGTAGGCGTTCTATATTTGAAAGTAATTCTTTTTTTTGTTCAGAAGTCAGAGTTTGCAACATCACAATAATAGATGGCGTCACGTAGATGGTGCTTTGACGCCATATCTGCCGTATGTCCTCTATTTTTGTTGGGATTATACTTGGGTCTGATTTCTTAATCGCTAGGTTGATGGACTCGATCAAAACAATATACTTTTTTAGTTCTGACTTTCTGTGCCAGTCATGTATCCGCTTAATTTCCTGCTCCAGAGTAGCTTCTTGTTCTCTAGTCAGTTCAACAAAATCATCAACTTGCCACGCAACATACCAATCAAGGTAGTTATATGCCGTTGTAACAGTACATCCGCTTATGGCGAATAACCAATACAACGCCAGAAATGTCCTATTCTTGATCAAAAGTATTTCCCCTAGAGTCATTTTTTTGTTTTATATCAAAACGGGTCATTTTATTAGTGACTTAATATTTATATTAGAGGGACTTCGGAAAAACGTATGAAAACAATTGGAATTTTAACATCTGGTGGCGATGCGCCCGGAATGAACGCTGCTATTCATTCGGTCGTTAGAACGGCGAGTAGCCTCAATATCGAATGTATTGGATTTGAACGAGGATTTAATGGCTTAATCGATAACCAATACAGAAAACTTGGCGAACAAGACGTTAAACATATAAGTCATTTAGGTGGCACGATTCTAAAAAGCGCGAGAAGCCCTAGGTTTCTTGAACTTGAATTCCAGCAGCGAGCAGCAGCACATATTAGAGAGTTAAATCTCGATGGGCTCATTGTCATCGGTGGCGACGGTAGCTTTAAAGGGGCTCAAATTGTCAGCAATCAGGTCAGTATTCCGGTTATTGGCATACCAGGCACCATAGACAACGACATTACCGGAACCGATTATACGATCGGTTTTCATACTGCTGTGCAAACCGCGACCGAAGCCATTGACAAAATTAGAGATACAGCCGATGCATTAGAACGCATATTTTTAGTTGAAGTTATGGGGCATAAAACTGGGTTCATTGCAGTTGAGGTTGGCTTAACGACCGAAGCCGAACACATAATCTACCCCGAGCAAGAGTTAACTGCCAAATCCATCATAGATAACATCACATCAGAAGTTCGTCATTATCAAAAGCAATTCCCACACTCGAGTTATATCGTGGTAATTGCGGAAGACAGCTGCTCAAACATGAATACAACAGAATTGGCTAAACAACTCAGTTTTGAAACCGACGTTGATTGTCGCGCCGTAGTATTAGGGCATATTCAAAGAGGTGGCCGAGCAATAAGCCAAGATAGAGTTTTGGCTACAAAATTAGGCCATTTTGCTGTCAGCGCGCTACTTGCTGGTAAAACCAATGCCATGGTTGGATTGATAAACAATGAACTATTACTCAGCGACTTTAATAAAACTAACCAAAGTAAAAAGCATCTAGATCCGACACTATTAAGCCTATTAAGCTAACACTGCAGTTCATCGCTCAGATTTTTAGGTCGATAATGCGTTAAAGAAAAGTCTAGACGACGGAAAATACTAATTGAGTTGTAAGTCCAAGACCGTAACAAAAGCTCGAAACCAATACCATGGCAAAATAAATGTCAAACACCTTTACAACACTTTTGCTAACATTCAGGTTAATTTTAGAGTTTAAGACTAATTTGCTCTTTTCCAATATCAAATAACCCATAAAAAGCCGCTTCAATACACGACAAACCGTCAAAGCGGTAGAACCTGATAAAATAGCCACCAGTGCAGACTGGCCGGATGCTCCGGCAAAAATCAACCAACCTAAAATAGCCCCTGCGACTGTCAGGGAAATTAACAACTGCAACGGTGATATGTACTGTTCACGAGCATGACCAACTGGTTCTGACTGCATGGTGACTCACTCCTTGATCGCAATGTATGTGCGCTTTTTTCGAAAAACTTATAACTTTTTCAAGTAAACCTATAAAAACTCTAAAAAATTCAAAATATTGACACATTTTAATAATATAGAGTTGTATCGAAATCGAAGGCCCAATTTCAAGTAATAAATCAGTAGGAAACAAGACCTGTTGTTCTTTAGCTATATTTTCCTACAAGTTTAATGCCAGATAAGCGAGATTGTTTCTAAAATGGCACCACTGATACATGAGGCGATTCCCCTAACATCTAAACCTATAATCTAATTCGCGCAGTCCAATACACGTTTAGGTGTATGAGTTGAAACCATCAATTATACCAATCCAACTTATTGATGACTCTTAAAGAAAAAAGAGGCTCTTGCCTCTTTTCATTTAACCGTTACAAAAACAAAGCCCGAACTTTGTCGCGATAACTACGACTGACCCGGATTTCGTGTTCGTTGCTTAGCTGTATTACGTATTCTCCACTGCTTAAGGTAAGCACTTTCTGGACTGCAGAATTGTTTACCAGAACCGAACGATGAACGCGCACAAACTGTTTCGGGTTCAACTCTTGTTCCAACTGCTTCATCGTTTTGCGTAAAATATGAGTTTGTCCATCTTCACAGTGGACACACATATAGTCGCCTGCAGCATCTACCCAAATAACATCCTTAACTGGAATACGCGTTGTTTCGCCTACATCTTTAACGGATATATACTGGCTATATTCTTTCACCGTCAAAGGTTGGCCATCTGCAAGGTTCTTGAGTATGGTTTCGCTATCTGCTCCGGTCAGCTGTGCCATCATATTAACCAGTCGAGTTTGATTATCAGACTGACTTTCGGAGCTTATAAAACCGCGTATTTTCTCAAAGCACTCCGATAGACGTTCATCATCAACAGGTTTTAACAAATAATCCAGCGCATGAACTTCAAACGCTTTTAACGCATACTGATCATAAGCCGTTACGAAAACGATAATGGGCAACTCATCCATTTCGTCATTTAATCGGTTTAAAACATCGAACCCTGTCATTCCCGGCATTTGTATATCCAAAAATACCAATCGAGGTTTTAACTCACGAATAGCACTTAATGCTTCTTCACCGTTGCTGCATTGCGCCACCAGCTCAATTTCTTCAAACTGCTTAAGTCTGATTGATAAACCTTTACGCGCTAAAGGTTCATCATCCACTATTATTGTTTTGATCGTATTTTCCATAACTCTGTACAACTAACCATTTTCAAATTCCAAAGGAATACGAATATTGACCTTTAACCCTGACGGCTCATTGGCAGATAATGCAAAAGAATAATCGTCATATAAAGTTAATAGTCTATCCTTTGTGTTGGAAATACCGACACCTACCCCTTCACTGTCCAATTTAGGTTTATTACCGTCTAAACCCGGCCCGTTATCGCTTACTTCTAAAAGTAAATCATGACCAAACGTTTTTGCAACAATTCGGATCAAACCACCTTGAGTATTCGCTGCTATCGCATATTTAATCGAGTTTTCTATCAACGGCTGCAATAACAAACTCGGCACTAGCGCTTCCGTCGCCTCTTCCGCGACCATCCATTCTACGCTCAAACGATCCTCAAAACGGATTTTCTCGATATCCAGGTACAAGCTTAAAGCTTTAATCTCTTGTTTTAAAGGTACTTTTTTAATTGGATCGGTATGAAGCGAATAACGCAGGAAGTCACTTAACTTGGTTACCATTCCATTTGCGGTTTTATTTTCTTCGCACAACACCAAAGTTGAAATTGCATTAAGTGTATTAAACAAGAAATGTGGATTCAGTTGATAACGCAGCATTTTCAATTGGGCTTCATTAGCCATGTTGGCTGCTTGCAATGCCTTTTGCTTTTCCTTTTGCAACATCTGATAGTATTTGATGCCAAAGTACAGACCACTCCAACACAAAACAATATAGAAACTTCCTAACGTATTTCTAAAGTACCAAATCCATTCATCTGGACGGTATCCAAACTTATAAAATTCCCAGTAACTGAAGTTTTGTATAACGCCCCAAATAGTGCCGACTAAATATGATGCACTTAGAATAGTTACAATTAGTTTCCATGGCGCCATATCCCACACTTTTCGGTATAAATACCTTAAAGGTAACGTGAACATGCCACCAATATAAGCATTGGACAATATGATGAAGACATAACTGTCCCTCATATCGTTCATAAAAGAGCCTATATAGTGAACCAAGGCAAAACCAATCCACCCACCGACATGTAAGATCCAGAAAAACTGTCGTCGATCTTCTATTATCTTTTGAAAATTCAAACTACCGCCTAATACAAAAATGCTGGCTTATTTTATAGATAATTATAAAACGAATAAAAAACGGCACACCACCAATGAACTTGGCAGATGCGCCGTTTATCGCAGTAATGTCGAATAGACTAGTATTTTAGGTTCAGCTTTTTATAGGCGTAACACAAAATCCAGGCCGGCCCTATTAATAAAAATTGTAGGTCCTTAAAAAACGATGGTTTTTTACCTTCAACATGATGCCCGATGAACTGCAAAATCCAGGCAACCACAAACACCACAATTGACATCATTAACACCGACATAGCCATGGTGTTTTGCCACCACATTAAAAACGCAATAACCGCCGCTGTGAACAAAGTCATGCCAATACCAACATTTAATGATAGTGCAAAATAAAACCCTAAAACCGGAATTGCGATTAAACTGGCCCAGTTTATCCAAATTGGAAATCCGGAAAACGGAAATGGAATGGCCCAAACCAGCCCAACCACTGTCATATAAATTGCTGGCACACAAATGTAGTGAATGAACTTATTAGACTGGTTTTGATGGCTTTCACCATATTCATCTAACCAGAGTTGAATAGATTTCATAATTTTTCCTGTTTTATTATTAATATTCTAGGATGCATAATCGGCAATTCAACTTGCCCGACCTCTAACAATCATGCACCTTATTGTGTCGTTTTTAAAGCCAAATGCTTAAATTCGTCAGAAAATTGAAAGTGTTTAAAGTTCTTAAAAAGATTCTGTTGCAAGGTTTGTTTAGTCTTTAGGTTGGTAAATTGAATTAAACCCGTTTACTAATTGAGTTTTCGAAGGCAGTTCAAAAAAGGTGGAATTTATGGTGGGTCGAAAAACAAACTTAAGCATACCATCAGGATCTAATAGATAGAGGTTTGCATTATGCTCAATAAAAGTCTCTGAAACACTTGTGTCCCTCGACTTAACAATGCCCAACTTATTCTCAAATTTTGTCGCATCCGCGCGTGAGTTTGCTCTTGCCGTTATAAACTCGCTAGAAAAATAATTAACGTATTCACGTAATCGTTCTGCTGTGTCCACCTCCGGATCTAAGGTGTAAAACAACACTGTAACGCCAATGTCAGGATGCCGTCGATTTAATTCATCGATAGTACTTTTAAGCGTTAATAGCGTTGAAGGACAGATATCTGGACAAGATGTATAACCATAACTCAAAAATACCCACTTATTGAGTTTGCTAAGTTGGTCCGCAGTAATGTCACTCATTGACAGCGGATAGTCCAACTGAAGTTCTTTGAAATCAATATAAATTGGTTGTGAAACCTTATCTCCGTATTTGACCAGATTTGCACCGCGATTATCTGTTGATATCAGCTTGAACACCAATACGAGAAAAATAATGCATAGAACGAGCACGCTCATTAAAGGCACTAAACGATTTTTGTTCCCTGTAAGCGTGTTCATAGAAAAACTTCACAACCACTATGCCGAAGTAAACCAAGTCAAACGGGACAAATGAGTAAAATCCCCTTCCAGAGCCATCATTAATATAAATAATAAAATGGCAATAGGCGGAAGGTATAACAGTAATTTAACCGCTAGCCTTTCCCAACTGAGGTGCATAAAAATACTTATAATGAATCCCGCTTTTAAGAACATGAATATAAGAATAAGTGTCCACCGTAATGCACCTTGCAACTGCATGTAATCGACCATGTACGACAACGTGCTCAAAACAAACAATAGTCCCCACACTTTAAGGTACAAACTTATTGGGTGTTGTTGCGTTGCACCCGTTTCTGATGACGTTTTGTTCATAATGACGACCTCACCATAAATAGAAAAATGCGAAAATAAATACCCATACCAAATCGACAAAGTGCCAATAAAGGCCGGTGATCTCAATGATCTGTAACCCTTCATTATCGTAATCACCTGCTGATACTTTCTTGGCAATGATTAACAAATAAATAACTCCAGCACTGACATGGAGCCCGTGAAAGCCTGTTATCATAAAAAAGGAAGCACCAAATTGCGCAGTACCAAAGGGGTTTCCCCACGGCCTTATACCTTCATCTACGATCAATTTTGTCCATTCAAACGCCTGCATACCAACAAAACTAGCGCCCAGAATTGCGGTTAATACCATTAGTTTAACTGCCTTAGATTTATCCCCCTGATAACCATAATTAACGGCCATTGCCATGGTGCCACTGCTAGTGATCAAGATAAATGTCATGATAGCTATCAATAATAAGGGAATATGATGACCAGCTATGGTCAAAGCGAAGACTTCACTTGCATTTGGCCAACTGTCCACGGCCGACATACGTACATTCATGTAACCAGTGAGAAAAATACTAAAAATGAATGTATCTCCTAACAAAAAGATCCACATCATTAACTTGCCCCACGGCATATCGAAAGTCTGTTTATCGCCGCTCCAGTCCTTCACCACCGTGCGCCAGGAACTGGTGGCGGAATCACTTGTCGTCTGTTTCATCCAGCTTCTCCTTTTTTAAAAGGGTCAAAAGCCACATATCGCCGCAATCGTTTTATAGGTTTGCGTATCTCGCGTTAGTAAAACAAAAAGAAAACACCAAATACCTAACATGAAATGCCAGTAATTCGCAGTTAAACGTAAACTCGTATAAGTATCCGTTTGGAATTTATCTAATAACAATCGGAAGCTAACGTTCAGCAATACATAAAGCCCAACTAACATATGAATACCGTGGACCGCTGTTAATAAATAGAAGTAGCTATTGGCGGGATTCGATGTTAAGCCGTAACCCTGGCTGTTCAACTGTTGCCAAATATCAATCTGACTAAACAAAAATGCCAATGAAAAGAGTATTGCACTTAATAGTGTGACTAGAGTAAAAGGAGCGTTAAGATTCCTCGCTTGTCGCAGCCCAAGCGCTAACGAAATACTGGCTCCCAGCAATAGAAATGAACTTCGCCACAAAGCAGTCAAATCATTAAAGGGCAACCAGATCTCTCCTGCCAACGCTTGAAAATCATAAGACTGGGAGCGTTGTAAAAAAGTAATCGTAAATAAGAAGAATACAACGGTGATCACTGCCAATAAAAACCGGAAAGCCGTTTCCTTGGCTGCATCACTGGAATTATCATGTACAAACGTATTAGTCGCCTCTTGTCCCGGCTCCCAAGGTTTATTTGTGATAACGTTTAACCACTTCATGACGGCGACTCCTTTTGGCTCGTTTCGTATACCACGTCTGCCTGGGCTACATTTTGTGGGATAAAATCATCTTTCACATTAGGCACGCTAAAATCGTAAGCCCATCGATGAACCTCAGGCAATGACTTGCCCCAATTTCCATGCCCCGGTGGGGTCGTTGCAGTTTGCCATTCAAGTGAAGTAGCCTGCCAAGGATTGGGGCCGGACGGCTTGCCCTTCATAAGACTAATAATCACGTTAAAAATGAACACTAATTGGAATAGCGCCACAATAATGGCAGAAATGGTGATCCCTTCATTGAGTGGTATCGCTGACTCAGGGATGAAACCACTTTCACCAATTGCATAATAACGACGTGGAACGCCTAGGAATCCTAGATAGTGCATTGGCAGGTAAATTGCGTAAGTCCCCAAAAACGTTCCCCAAAAATGGAGTTTTCCCAGTCGGTTACTCAAAAATTTACCCGTCACTTTAGGAAACCAATGATATATGGCTGCAAACAGCACCATAATGGGCGAGACCCCCATTACCATATGAAAATGTGCCACTACAAAAAAAGTGTCAGACAAGGGTAAGTCAATTACGACATTACCCAATAACAAACCGGTAAGCCCTCCATGGGTAAAGGTGAATATGAAACCAATGGCAAACAGCATGGGCACTGTTAAGTTTATGTTGCCTCGCCATAATGTCAGTAACCAGTTATACACTTTAAGCGCGGTTGGGATGGCAATGATCAAAGTTGTCGTGGCAAAGAAAAATCCAAAATACGGATTCATGCCACTAACATACATATGATGTGCCCAAACAATAAAGCTCAGCCCCCCTATTGCTACAATGGCCCAAACCATCATTCGGTATCCAAAAATGTTCTTTCTTGCGTGAACGGCAATCACATCCGAGACCATTCCAAACGCGGGTAAAGCCACTATGTAGACTTCGGGATGACCAAAAAACCAGAAGAGATGTTGAAACAGAATTGGACTGCCACCAGTATGGTCGAGACTTTGACCTAACGACAAAATTGCAGGCATGAAAAAGCTAGTTCCTAGCAATTTGTCAAAAATCATCATAATGGCACTGACAAGGAGTGCAGGAAAAGCCAACAATCCCAGAATCGTGGCAATGAAAATTCCCCAAATAGTTAACGGCATACGCATCAAGGTCATACCTTTTGTTCGCGCTTGCAATATCGTAGTAACGTAGTTTAGCCCCCCCATGGTAAAAGCCACGATAAAGATAGCCAAAGACAACAACATCAAGAGAATGCCACCATGTTCACCCGGAGTGCCTTCGAGGATGGCTTGCGGCGGATATAAGGTCCAGCCAGCACCTGTCGGGCCACCTGTAACAAAAAAGCTCGCCATTAAAACGATAACGGCCAGTAAATACGTCCAATAACTCAACATATTTAGATAAGGAAATACCATATCTCTAGCGCCTATCATTAATGGGATCAGATAGTTACCAAATCCCCCCAATAACAGCGCAGTGAGTAAGTAGATCACCATTATCATGCCGTGCATAGTGACAAATTGAAGGTAATTAGCGGGATCGATAAATGAAAATTGATCTGGATATCCAAGCTGTAACCGCATCAATCCTGATAAAACCAGTGCGACTAACCCGACGGCTATTGCCGTAATGGAATACTGAATTGCGATGACTTTATGATCCTGACTCCAGATATATTTGGTTAAGAATGAATGAGGGTGTGAGCTGTTATCTGGTTGATCAGCAATGGCCGTATTACTCATCTCACTCATGATGCGCCCCCTGATGCTGGTTATTTTCAGCCGACGTTTCTGTCATAGAGGCAATATAATTCACGACATCATCAATGGCCTGTTCGTCTTGTAGTACTCTCGACATCATCATCATCTGGCTGCCATACAGATCTCTTAAATGCTGACCCCTTAAACCTTTCTGGTAGTTCTGAATTTGTCTTTTTAGATAAGTTGATTGTTGCCCGGCAAGTCGAGGCGCATTGGTGGCAAAATTACCTTCCGCGTTTTTCCCGTGGCATGAAGAGCAAGTCTGGTAAAGTTCTCGCCCAGATTCATGACCATCACTGGTGCTCCGCACTTGGTTTTCCGAGTTTAAACTCGCTATATAGCCACTTACTAACTCGATAGCATCGTCATCTGGAAGTAAAACCGACATGGCTGCCATCTGTTGACTATATACATCGTCGTTAGCGCCGCCCCTTACTTGTTGTTTGAAATAACCAAGTTGTCTGGCTATGTACCATTTACCCAAACCAGCTAATCGAGGCGCATTCATCGCCTCATTGCCTTCAGCACTAGCACCATGACACGCTATGCATCCAGCATAAAGTGACTTGCCTTTCGCTAAATCTACCGGGGGTTTAACTAACATTTGTTTGAAGGTTTTCTGTTGCTCAAGCCAATTTTGGAAGTCAAACTCCGAATCTACCGACACTTTTCCCCTCATTGTAAAATGAGCAACACCACAAAGCTCTTCGCATAAAATGTCATAGGTACCAATCTTGTTCGGGGTGAACCAGACGTAAGTCATTAGTCCGGGGACAAGATCCATTTTTACTCGAAATTGTGGAACGGCAAAGTTATGTAGGACATCTTTGGAACGCAAAACAAGTTTGACCGGCTTATCAACGGGCAGATGCAATTCGTTGCTATTAACTAAATAATCATCCATGCCAGCAGGATCATTTTTTTCCATGCCAAATGGGTTACCCTCACTGATGAATTCTATTGCAGTCTTACCTAGTTGTCCGTCACTGCCAGGAAAGCGATAAGTCCAATGCCACTGCTGTCCGACAACTTCCACTACATGACTGTCATCCGGTGGCGCTATGATATCGGCCCATACGAATAAGCCGGGTATTAACATGGCTGCAACACCTACAGAGGTAACCACCGTTAACCAGCCTTCTAGTTTCTTGTTTTCAGGCTCGTAGTCAGAACGACGGTTTTTGTTATGTCGGTATTTGAATACAACGTAGGCAAGAAACAGGTTTACCAGTACAAAAACGATGCCAGTGACCCAAAGTGCAATGTTTATTGTGTCGTCAATTGATTGCCAGTTGGAAGCCAAAGGGGTAAACCACCACGGACTGGCAAAATGAAAAACCAGCGATCCTATAACTAACAATACGATGACGATTGTTATGGCCATAACGCCTCCACAAAAATCACAATAATTTACGCGGACAACAAACTAATTTTCGGTACAACTTAAGGTCATGGCCCCGTGGTGTTAATCACGAGACCTAATAATGTTTTTTGACTGATAACACTTTTTATTTTAGCCGCTTTCTCAAGCTCGTAATGCCAATTCCTCCAATCACAAACCTGCTGTTAAGGCATGACTTTCATAAAGGCACGGTATTTATCCTGCAACCTGACAAACCACCTTGGTGTTGATTCGCCAAAACCTGAAGGCCGAACTCTAGGGTGATGATTCATAACTGAAGCAAGTGCCATTTCCTGTTCAGGATCAACATCTACAAATAGTACGTGTTTTCCTTTGTGAAGCGATTCTTGAAAGCGTTCAAAATTAACATTTGGCTTTTGAATCCCAATAAAACCACCTTCCCAGGTGCAAAATCCTAAAAGTACAATGGCCAAAAATATAAAGGGCAGCCAGCCTGCTGCAGTGGTGTACCATTCCATGATATAGACAAGCGTCAACAATATAACCACAGCAATAGTGCCGATAACGGCCCCAACCTCTGTCGAGTGAACCACGTCTTGTTTTAATACGGCCTCTACCTCATGCAGATGGTGTTCTTCAACTTCCCTATCATTCTCACTCAACACATGGATCTGAGGCTCGGTAAAACCTTGCTCTTCCAATTCATGTTCAACGCGTTCCAATTCATCGAGATCGTCAGTGACGTAATAATGTCTTAACATAACTCCCCCTAGTGCAATTTTTCAGACCATAAGCCTTTAAAAAACGCTAAGATGATTGATTTGAGTCAAATGATTGTTCAATTTTTAAGCAACCACGTAACCAGTATAGCAAGATAAACAAATAACGTTAGAAATTGACTGGCGATTGAATCGCCAGCATTGAGGAAGGAAGGTTTATTGCTTCAATAGTAATTGTGGGTCGAGTCGACGCTTGAACCAGTTTAGACGCCAATCCAGATGAGGCCCGGTGACACGTCCTGTCGCTCCGATATCGGCAATTTTTTGGCCCTGCGTAATTTCCTGCCCTTTATTGACATGAAGTTTACTTAAATGAATGTAAGTTGAGGTTACACCTAAACCATGATCAATAATGAGGGTCCCACCTGAATAGTACAAATCTGGCTCGGCCAGCACCACTTTCCCAGGCCAGGGGGCAATTACTTTTGTTCCTGTTGGTGCTGCGATATCCATACCAAAGTGAGGCCTTTTAGGTACACCATTAAAAACTCGCTGCGAGCCATAAACGCCACTGATGCGCCCTTCTGCAGGCTTAATCACCGGTAAAATAAAATCGGTTCGATAAGACATTGAGGCCCGGGCATCTTTCACTATCTTGCTATCGTTTCGAATTCGTTTTAACACAGATTCAGGCGGACTCACATATTTGCTGGCAACGCCTTCAATCTTATCTATCTTATATTGACGTTGTTCAACCTCGAGCTCTTTTGAGAATTCCAGCCCATCTTTAAACTGAACGTACAAAGTGTCAGAGTCGCCTGCATCCCTGCCAAAGCCAAATACAAACAACTTCTGGTTCGGATGCACCGGAACTTTTACATCCCCTAATTTGACTGCTTCAACTGGAAAGCTCGATTTTCCAACAATCAAGCCCCCTTGGGTAAATTCGCCGGTCAAGGTCAAACGTTTACCCGCCTCTTCTGCGAAAGCAAAAATGGATGTTAGCAGCAGCGCACAATCCAGCAGCCATTTAGGCATACGCAATCGCCCCTTTTGCGACGCCTTCAAACGCTACTACCTTGTAGTCGTGTTGAGGGTTTTCGCTTTTAAGTTTATCGGCAATATACTGGGCTATTAACTCAACCGTTGTGTCAACTGGCATGACATAAACCGCAGATTGCTCCATAGCTAACTCGAAGTGCCCTTGAGACGACTCATATTTAAAGGCAATTTGACTGTCGGAAGCTTGAATATAATCCAAGCCTGCTACTTCTACTTTATCTTCTTCAGTCGCCACATAAATGTCGGCCCAAGCGTTAGACCATAATTTTTCCAGTCGAGGGCATTTCATGCCGTTTTCAAAGATTTGAATTTTTGACCTATGGCCGTGAGCGATACGCTGACAGTTCCCATCATGTTTCTTTAGGCCATGAGTATAATGATAATAAAAACCGCCAATATCTTCGGCTCTCAAAGACAACTCAACCTTTTTAACGTTTGCTGGCAATTGAGGTTTAATAACGGATGCAAGGTGCGTGATCACATCAGCCATCGTAATTTCTTCTGCATCGATAAAACAATACGCGTCTTCCGGGCTGGAAATTGCGATTCGCTCACCACTTTCAGAGAAAAATTCGACTCGGATATAATCGGAGTTATCAATATGTTCAACATTAGTTTTAACGTATTCAGATGGTACTGCCAGTTTATGATCAACCGTATCATCAATGATGCGCTTAACTTGTTTTTTAACTTTACCAAAATCCAACACCATATTTTGTTCATCGAGCTCACCATGAAGCGTCAAATCGACGATCCAGCTTTCACCCACCATGCCTCGCTTGGTACATAAATAGGAAAAATCAATCACGGTTAGGTCGTTAACAAACAGTTGCATTTTTTACTCTCATAAAATCAATTGGCTGCATTATACGGTTTTCATTCTTTGCTCGCATTAATTGTTTTAAAAAGCATTGCAGTTTTTTTTCTATGCGACATAGTTATACCAATCCTCATAAATATTTAGTCATTCAGCTAGAATTAAAAGGCTCAGAGGCAAGGCATTGATTGCAAAGAATGGTTATTCCCTTGTTAAAATCAATAAGGACAATATGCTCCTGCATTGTCCCCTTACCCCACATCCATGTGGGGCAACGCAGCATCTGAGCCTTTTAAACTCGCCCTCTGGGAGCTTGTCAGGAGCACGATAACTTCGCAAAACTTGATCGATGTAGAATAACTATACCTGCTCAAGTTTTTCTTGTTCTCCCACTCCTGACACAGCTCTGAACTGATTAAATATTTATGAGGATTGGTATCAAAGAATAAATAATATAGAAGCTTGAAATGAAAAAGATATTCAGTTGCAGCAATAATATTGAACTGGCTCCATACAGAACGATTTTAGATGAGCATAAAATCCCCTATTTAGTTAAAAATGAATTTGCGCTTGGCGCGGTCGGCGAGATTCCTGTTAACGAGAGTTGGCCGCAAATCTGGGTCATTGACGAATCCCACGAAACAAAAGCCAGAGATCTTTGCCTTGAGGCAGAGGCGAATATGAAATGTTCGGCAAAAGATTGGGTTTGTCAGTTTTGTGGTGAGGACAATGCGGGTAGTTTTGAAATTTGCTGGCAATGTGAAGCTCTGCCAGCAAATAATTAATAATTCAAGTTTACCAGCTACCAACATTGGGCATGGACAGCCAAGGTTCCGCCAGCGGTAAAGAACCATCTTTTTGGATCAATTCAATCGAGATATCATCCGGGGACTTTACAAACGCCATATGACCGCACCTTGGAGGGCGATTGATTACGACACCCGCATCCATCAGCTTTTGGCAAATCTGATATATGTCATCCACCCTAAATGCTAAATGGCCAAAGTTTCGACCGCCACTATAAACCTCTGTGTCCCAGTTATAAGTGAGTTCTATGGTAGGCTTTTTCGTCGCTGTCGCCTCTTCAAGCTGATCCGGTGCAGCCAAAAAGACCAAAGTAAATCGCCCTTTTTCATTTTCCTTACGATGCACTTCAACCAAACCTAATAAATCACAATAAAACTTCATCGACTGGTCGAGATCATTCACTCTGACCATGCTGTGTACGTATTCCATATTTATCCCCCCAATAGAAAAAATGAATTAAAACAAGTCAATGAATTTAAGGCAAACGCAATTGCTTTATTTACAGATTTAGCTGGGTATAATTCGCGCCGAATGACACTAACGGAAGTCCCATGCGAATTACCTTAGCCCCTATGGAGGGCGTTATTGACCACCTAATGCGCCATATTTTAACCAGTATGGGCGGCATCGATTTGTGCATGACAGAATTTGTTCGTATCGTGGATCAGAAACTACCGGATCGGGTTTTTTACCGATTGTGCCCGGAGTTAAAGACAGGATGCATAACACCAAATGGTGTACCCGTAAGAATTCAATTATTGGGACAAGATCCCAACTGGCTTGCAGAAAATGCCGTCGTTGCAACCGAACTGGGCGGCCCGGGAATAGATTTAAACTTTGGTTGCCCGGCAAAATTGGTCAACAAAAATAAAGGCGGCGCCATCCTTCTTAAAGAGCCTGAAACCCTATACCAGATTGCAAAATCAGTCAGGGCCGCAGTGGATCCCAATTTGCCTGTTACTGCTAAAATGCGTTTGGGTTATGAAGATAAATCGCTGGCCATTGAGAACGCCCAGGCGCTGGAAGCCGGCGGGGTTAGCGAAATAGCCATTCATGCCAGAACCAAAAACGAAGGTTATAAACCTCCTGCCTATTGGCCCTGGATTGCCCAGATAAAACAAAACGTTTCAGTACCACTAATTGCCAATGGTGAAATTTGGACACCTCAAGACGCAATAAACTGTCAGGAACAATCTGAGTGCCAGAACATCATGTTGGGCAGAGGTGCTTTGGCGGTGCCTAATTTGGCAGCGTGGATCAAAGGCCAATCCGATAAACTGAGCTGGCAGGATCTGCTTTTGTTATTGCTTGAATATTCACGTCATGAAATCGAAGGTGACAAAGGGTTGTACTACTCCAATCGAGTTAAACAATGGATGGTGTACATTAAAATTATGTACCCTCAAGCCAGTGAATTTTTCCGTCAAGTTCGAACAATAAAACGAGCTGACTTGATGTATCAGGCAATTGAGAACGAGCTCGATAAAGACAAACAAGCAGCATGATAAATACACTAGCTGGTTAAACATCTTTTCAGCCGTCATTTTTTGATTTAAGACAAGCTCTCGTTTGATGTTAATCACCAAATTTGCACTGTCGCTCTGCATCCGATAGTCTGCAAACCGAATAATAAAAACTACAAAAAGAATCCAGGGAAAATCACATGACGAAAATCACGTCACCTACACGTCTACTTTTGGCTACGGCCATTTCCATTGCATTATCAGGTTGTGGAGGGCCTCAAACCAGCTCAATGCAAGACAAACCGCTTACTGCTGAAGATGCAAAAATGTACATCAAAGATGCAGAAAAACGTATTGCGGATATCTATGAATATGCCGCTAAAGCGGAATGGATAGCACAAACCTACATTACCGAAGATTCACAATTTTTGGCGGCAAAAGCTAATGAAGAGTTTAAAATTCTCGGCATTGAACTAGCCAATGGTGCGGCTAAGTTCAGTGGCTTAGATTTAGACTACGACACAAAACGTAAGCTGGATCAATTAAGGCTGGGCTTAACCTTACCAGCCCCTGCTGACTCACCAGAGTTAACGTCTGAGCTGGCTAAAATTGAAAGTAATTTAGGGGCCACTTATGGTTCGGGTATTGCAGCTGATGGTACTCAATATGATTTAATCGCCCTGTCAAGAACACTAGCAGAATCTGACGATCCTAAAGCTATGTTAAAAGCATGGGAAGACTGGCGTAAAGTATCGCCGCAAATGAAAGAAAAATATGAACGTTTAGTGGAAATTGCGAACCAAGGTGCAAAAGACTTAGGCTTTGATGATGTTGGTTCCATGTGGCGTTCTAAGTACGACATGGAACCTGACGCGTTTGCTAAAGAAATGGACCGTGTTTGGGGCCAGGTAAAACCACTTTATGATTCACTTCACTGCCACGTCAGAGCCAAACTTAATGAAAAATACGGTGATCAAGTTGTCCCCGAGCAAGGTGAAATTCCTGCTCATATGTTAGGTAACATGTGGGCACAGACTTGGGGCAATATCTATGATCTGGTGGGCCCTCAAAGCAATGCAAGCGTTGACGTAACAGAAAAGCTGCTAGAGCACAATTACGACTCCACTAAAATGGTCAAACAGGCAGAAGGCTTTTTCACTTCCCTTGGTTTTGAACCACTACCAGATACATTCTGGACCAATTCCATGTTCGATAAACCGGTAGGTCGCAATGCTGTATGTCATGCCAGCGCCTGGGACGTGACACCAACGGACTACCGCATCAAGATGTGTATTCAGACCACAGGTGAAGAGTTTAACGTTATTCACCATGAGCTCGGCCATAACTTCTACCAACGTGCCTATAACATGAATCAACCCATGTTGTATCGCAACAGTGCTAATGATGGCTTCCACGAAGCAATCGGTGACACCGTTGCACTTTCTATTACGCCAAAATACTTAAAAGAAATTGGCTTAATTGAACAGGAGCCGAGTGCTGAGGGCGATCTACCTTTCTTACTTAGAATGGCGATGGACAAGGTTGCCTTCTTGCCATTTGGTTTAATGGTAGACAAATGGCGCTGGAAAGTGTTTTCGGGCGAGTTAACACCAGAACAGTATAACCAAGGGTGGTGGGACTTACGCGAACACTATCAAGGGGTAAAAGCGCCAGTTGACCGTCCTGCCGATGCGTTTGATCCTGGTTCGAAGTACCATATTCCAGCTAGTACACCATACTCTCGTTACTTCCTGGCCCATATCTTACAGTTCCAATTCCATCGTGAGTTATGTGAAATTGCAGGAGAAACAGGCCCATTACACCGTTGCTCAATTTACAACAGTAAAGAAGCGGGTACTAAGTTAAATGCAATGTTAGAAATGGGTAACAGCAAACCATGGCAAGAAGCGTTAGAGGCGATGACAGGCAAAAACCAAATGGATGCAACTGCGGTTATCGATTATTTTGCGCCTCTTAAAAAGTGGTTAGATGAGCAAAATGTTAACCGTCAATGCGGTTGGTAACCAAAACACTGTATCAATTGAATTGATGTATTAGATACACAAAAACTGAAAAAGCGACCACATGGTCGCTTCAGATCGCTGACAAACCCCGTCATTTTTGATGGGGTTTGTTTTTATTAAGCAGCCGTAGGCTGCGATCGCGATATTTTTGTATTTTCTACTATTTCTATTATTAACCTTCGTAAATCTTCCATCAT
>Ga0213832_1000319_pt1 | contig 48059 bp, 50 predicted proteins | sample SWATP13_FD_161660 | JGI IMG/M metagenome (GOLD analysis project Ga0213832, IMG submission 161660) | Coastal seawater microbial communities from Marineland, Florida, United States - SWA TP1 #3 | ecosystem: Environmental > Aquatic > Marine > Coastal | place: USA: Florida | collected 2016-08-06 | reverse complement strand
ACTTAATTTTGAGAAAAGTTACTTTTTCAAGCAATGTTTCAAAATTCAGTTTTACTTGACACCCTGAGCTGCTCTTGCCTCGCTAAGCGTTGCTGTCTGCCGTCTCAGTGGGGTCGCATTATAGGGATGCAGCGAATTAACGCAAGCACTTTTTCAAGAAAACTTTAAAAAAACTGCCTTTTGAATCCTTTTTAATCTAAACACCACAAAAGCGAAACTTTATTAACGCTTCAGTTACTTTTCAGCCGTATTTAAGGCTATAAAAGCACAAAACTATAAAAGCAAAAAAGCCCAGCAATACTGCTAGGCTTTTAAAAAGTTCGCGTTTTTAGATGTTAAGCAATGCCGTATTGGTCACGGTATGCTTTTACTGCGGCTAAATGCTCATCCATTGTGCCTTTCGCTTCTAGGTAACTAATTAAGTCAGCTAGTTTTACAATAGAGATAACTTTAGTACCAAAGTCGCGCTCGACTTCTTGTATAGCAGATAACTCAGCTTTACCTTTCTCTTGGCGGTCAAGTGCAATTAAAACACCACTTAAATCTGCACCATTATCAGCAATGATTTCCATTGACTCACGAATAGCTGTACCCGCAGTGATCACGTCATCAACTAACATGATCTTACCTTTAAGTTCAGAACCTACTAATGTACCGCCTTCACCGTGTGCTTTTTTCTCTTTACGGTTAAAACAGTAAGGTACATCTTTGTCGTGATGATCAGCTAACGCAACGGCTGTCGTCGTTGCAATCGGAATACCTTTATAAGCAGGGCCAAATAATACATCGTAATCAATACCCGCATCTTCAAGTGCCGCTGCATAAAAGCGACCCAAGCGTGCAAGGTCACGACCGGTATTAAATAAACCAGCATTGAAGAAATAAGGACTAGTGCGGCCAGACTTTAAAGTAAACTCACCAAACTTTAGCACCTGTTTTTCGAGTGCAAATTCAATAAACTCTTTTTGATAATCTTTCATAACGAATCAACCTACTTCTTTATTAAGCTAATGCTTGCTTTTGAACGTCGATAATTTCACGAATTGAGTGCTTGGCTAATGTAAGTAGCTCATCAAGTTCATCGAATGAGAAAGGTTCGCCTTCAGCTGTACCTTGGATTTCGATGATTTTGCCCGTTTCGGTCAAGATCACGTTCATATCGGTTTCGGCTTCAGAATCTTCTAGGTACTCCAGGTCACTAATTGGTTGACCTTTATATACACCAACTGAAATTGCCGCAATCATATACTTAAGTGGGTTTGAATTAATCATACCTTTACTACGCATGTAAGTAAGCGCATCAACTAAAGCAACACATGCACCACTGATTGATGCAGTACGCGTGCCGCCATCAGCTTGAATAACATCACAATCGATAGTAATAGTGTTTTCGCCTAACGCTTTTAAGTCAACCGCGGCACGAAGTGCACGTGCGATTAAACGTTGAATTTCCATAGTACGACCGCCCTGCTTACCGCGCGACGCTTCACGACCATTACGAGTATGTGTTGAACGAGGTAACATACCGTACTCAGCCGTAACCCAACCTTTACCTTGGCCTTTCATAAAGCGCGGTACACCAGCTTCGACAGTCGCTGTACACAAAACTTTAGTATTTCCAAACTCTACTAACACTGAGCCTTCAGCATGCATAGTGTAATTGCGTGTAAATGTAACTGGTCTAATTTGGTTAGGTGTTCTTTCGCTTGGACGCATTAACGATCCCCTTAATTCAGAATTTGCCACATTATAAGTATATATACGGACAGATGCCATGTTGATTTACACTATTAACTACAACAGAAAAGTACATTTCAGAAAATTTACGCTAGAGGTTAAAAACTGATGCGGTATAATCAGTCAACTTTGTAAACAAATAACACTAGGAAATCATCCATGATCCACAGCATGACAGCTTATGCGCGCCGCGAAATTAAAGGCGAATGGGGCACTGGCACTTGGGAAATTCGTTCAGTAAACCAACGTTACCTTGAAACTTTTATCCGCGCACCTGAGCAATTCCGTGGCATGGAGCCTGTTATTCGTGAGCGTTTACGCAAACACTTACAACGCGGTAAAGTTGAAGTTTTCTTAAAATTTGCAGCAAACCCTGCCCATGTTGGTGAGCTTAGTATTAATGAATCACTCGCTGAGCAGCTAATAAAAAGCGCACAATGGGTGCAGCAACAAAGCAATGGTGACATCAACCCTGTTGATATTTTACGTTGGCCAGGTGTTATGGAAGCCGAAGAGCTCGACATGGATAGCGTAAATAAAGATTTAATTGCCGGGTTCGATGATGTAATTGAAGATTTCAAACAAGCTCGCGGCGATGAAGGCGCAAACTTGCAAGAAATGATAGCTACTCGCCTTGATGCAATTTTAGAACAAGTAGCCATTGTGGAAAGCCACTTACCAGAAATCGCTAAATGGCAGCGCGAAAAATTAAACCAAAAGCTAGAAGAGCTAAAAACCGACATCGACGAGTCTCGCCTTGAACAAGAGCTAATTTACCTAGCACAAAAACAAGATGTAGCCGAAGAACTCGACCGCTTGAAATCTCACGTTAAAGAAACCAAAAAAATCTTAACTAAGGGTGGCGCGTGTGGCCGACGCTTAGATTTTATGATGCAAGAGTTTAACCGTGAAGCAAACACGTTAGCATCAAAATCTATCAACAGTGACATCACTAACGCTGCGGTAGAGCTAAAAGTGTTAATCGAGCAAATGCGCGAGCAGATCCAAAACATCGAATAAGCGCTTTACAGCATTTTATAAGACCCTTCATCTGCTGGGTCTTTTGTTTTTGAAAGTCTAAAAGCAGGCAAACTTGAGCACTTTTAGCGAAATAAAGTACAATAGATAAATTAAAGGCTTGGATTAGCAATAGTCCGAGCCTATTTATTTTCAATAGAGACAGATCATGGCGCAAACTCGCGGAAATTTATTTATCTTATCGGCCCCTTCAGGTGCAGGTAAATCAAGCTTAATTAGTGCATTACTAAACAAACACAGCGATATGAAGGTATCGGTTTCACACACAACTCGTTCACCTCGCCCTGGTGAAGAAAACGGTATGCATTATCATTTTGTGTCGGTTGAGGAATTTAAAACACTGATTGACAAGAATGATTTCTTTGAATGGGCGCAAGTTTTCGATAATTATTACGGCACCTCTAAAAAAGCCATTGAAACTCAGCTCGACGCTGGCATTGATGTATTTTTAGATATCGATTGGCAAGGTGCCCAGCAAATCCGCAACTTAGTGGATGATGTTGAAACCATCTTCATTCTTCCGCCGTCTAAAGAAGAGCTTGAATCACGTTTAAATAATCGTGGTCAAGACTCTGCCGAGGTAATTGCTGGCAGAATGGCAAAGGCACAATCAGAAACATCACACTATAATGAATATGATTATGTGGTTGTGAATGATGACTTTGATACTGCGCTTGCTGAAATCGAAACAATTGTCATGGCAAAACGTTTGTCACTCAAAAGCCAAACTATTCGCCATCAAGAATTATTGAACGCCTTACTTAAATAATACAATTTTAGGTAATAAAGATAAAAATTAACCACAAGCTATTGGCGAATGTAACTTGGTACAGTAAACTACGCCTTTGCTTAAAAATTTATTTGGAGTGCTAAGATGGCTCGCGTAACTGTTGAAGATGCAGTAGATGCAATTGGTAATCGTTTTGACTTAATTTTAGTTGCGGCTCGTCGTGCCCGCCAAATCGCAGTAGGTGGTAAAGATCCACTTGTTGATGCTGAAAATGACAAACCGACAGTCATTGCTTTACGTGAAATTGAAAAAGGGTTAGTTGACAGCTCTTCAATGGACTTAATTGACCGTGAAGAACAACAACACCAAGAAGCCGCTGAAATGGCTGCTGTTGCTGCTATCGTTGGTGGTAACCAATAATCAAGCTCCCCGCTTTGATTTCGCTATACGGCTAGTATTTCTGCACTAGCCGTTGGCAAGCCCTTCTTTTCATCGTATATTCTATTCATACCGTTACCGATTTACTTCATTAGCGCATTGGAGTGTGACTTTGTATCTTTTTGAAGGTCTAAAAAAGAAAATTTCCGAATATTTGTCGCCTGCTGATATAGAGCTGGTACAAAAAGCCTACGTGGTAGCTCGTGAAGCCCACGAGGGGCAAACTCGCTCAAGCGGCGAGCCCTACATTACCCACCCCGTCGAAGTGACACAAATTCTTGCTGGCATGCATTTAGATCACGAAACACTCATGGCAGCCCTGATGCATGATGTGATTGAAGATACCGATTTTAGTCAACAAGACTTAGCCGAAATATTTGGTGATACTGTCGCCGAACTAGTAGAAGGGGTAAGTAAGCTCGATAAGCTCAGCTTTAAAGATAAAAAAGAATTCCAAGCTGAAAATTACCGCAAAATGATTATGGCCATGACTCAAGATATTCGTGTTATCTTGATCAAGCTTGCTGACCGAACACATAATATGCGCACTTTAGGCGCACTTCGTCCCGACAAACGCCGTCGTATTGCCCGCGAAACACTCGAAATTTATGCGCCAATCGCTAACCGTTTAGGTATTCATGATATTAAAAATGAACTGGAAGATTTAGGCTTTCAGGCACTCTACCCAATGCGTCATCGCGCTTTAAAATCTGAAGTGGTTAAAGCTCGCGGTAATCGAAAAGAAGTCATCAGTAACATCAAAAGTGAAATTGAAGCACGCTTAGAAGAAGCAGGTATCGACGCCACTATTTCTGGTCGCGAAAAACACCTCTACAGCATTTACAAAAAAATGCTTAATAAAGAGCTGTCGTTTAATGAAGTGATGGATATTTATGCGTTTCGCATTAACGTAGACAGCATGGATACCTGTTATCGCGTGTTAGGTGTTGCTCATAACCTTTACAAGCCAATCGAAACCCGCTTTAAAGATTACATTGCGGTGCCAAAAACCAATGGTTATCAATCACTTCATACTTCATTAGTTGGCCCACACGGTATTCCTGTTGAGATTCAAATTCGTACCCACGACATGGATCATATGGCCGACAAAGGGGTTGCCGCTCATTGGATGTATAAAAAAGCCGGTGATAGCGCAGGCCATACCGCACAGCAACGTGCACGCCAATGGATGCAAAGCTTACTGGAGCTTCAGCAAAGTGCAGGCTCGTCTTTTGAGTTTGTTGAAAACGTTAAAACAGAGCTATTCCCTGAAGAAATTTATGTATTTACCCCAGATGGCCGAATTGTAGAGCTGCCTATGGGCGCAACGGCTGTCGACTTTGCCTATGCGGTTCATACTGATGTTGGTAATACCTGTGTTGGAGCTCGCGTAAACCGTAAGCCTCACCCACTGAGCAAAGCGCTTGATACGGGTCAAACCGTGGAAGTGATAACCAGCTCAGGCGCACACCCTAATGCAACATGGCTAAATTTTGTCGTCACTGGAAAAGCGCGCCTTGGTATTCGTAATTACCTTAAGAGCCAACAACACGAAGAAGCAATGTTACTTGGCCGTCGATTACTGGATTCAGCCCTTGGCGAACATAAACTGGATGATATTCCAGACGAGAACATTCAACGCGTCCTAACTGAGCATGAGCTAAATACTGTTCTAGAGTTACTTGTTGAAATTGGTTCTGGCAATCTAATGAGTGTACTTATCGCAAAACGTCTAGTACAAGAAGAAACCGACGACTTAAACGATATCGCGAAAAAAGCAAAAGCAACCATCATTGGTACCGAAGGCATGTTAGTTAACTACTCTAAATGCTGTCGCCCTGTACCTGGAGATGCTATCACTGCTCATATCAGTCAAGGTAAGGGCCTTACCGTTCACCGCCAAGAATGTAAAAACATTCGTGGTTGGGAGAAAGAGCGCTCTAAATACTTGGTCGTGAAATGGGATGACAACCCAGAAAAAGAATACATTGCAGCCCTTCGGATTGAGATAATTAATCATCAGGGTGCACTCGCTAAACTTACCAATGTTGTGGCTTCAACCCAAGCAAACATTGTCGAGATAGCAACCGACGAAAAAGAAAGTAATTTATACATGATAGACTTAGGCATTACAGTGAAAAATCGTGTTCACGTTGCCAACATCATGCGCCGCATTCGTGTGATGCCTGATGTACAGCGAGTCTATCGTAAAAAGTAACAAGGATAATCATGAACAAATCTTTTATTTCTACTGATAATGCACCTGCTGCAATTGGCACTTACAGCCAAGCTGTTAAAGTAGGCACAGCCGTTTATTTATCAGGCCAAATTCCACTTGTACCAGAAACAATGGAAGTGGTTTCAGAAGACTTTACTGAGCAAACTCATCAAGTATTCAAAAACTTAACGGCTGTATGTGAAGCTGCCGGCGGCCAAATTCAAGACATGGTTAAGGTTAATATCTTCTTAACTGACCTATCTAATTTCGCGATTGTTAATGACGTGATGAGCCAATACTTCAAGCAACCTTACCCTGCCCGTGCTGCAATTGGCGTTCGTGCATTACCTAAAGGTGTACAAGTTGAGATTGATGGCATCATGGAGTTACCTTCTACAAACTAATCGCCACTTTTGATCTTTCGTGCCAGCTGTTTTTACAGCTGGCACTTTATTATAAAAATCCCTCTATCTCTCAGCCGAAACTCTTGACTCAAAAGCAATTCTCTAGCAATCTGTGTTAATAATTCTAGTTTTAAATAGAAATATATACCTTTAGCTATCACAGTATAAAAGGATCTCCACGTGTTTAAGCTGGCTCATAACGGAAACATCTTATTGGATGTTCATGAACACTCACCACCTAGTGCTGCCTTTATTATTGAGGCACTAGAAAAGTCGTCTTTCTGTGAATGCAGAGTGGATCATGATGCCATCAACAACTTTTTCAAAACCGATATGAAAGAGCGTACGCTTGTTGTTGCTTCAAAGCATGATGCAAGCCTCGAAATAACACTCAGTGATGACAAAATGCTAGCTACAGGCGAGTTAACACTTGCCGAAGGTGGCACAATCATGAGCCTAGAAAACGCCAAAAAAGAGTTAATCAAAGCAGGTGTCGCACGTGGGTATAAACAAGCCTACCTAGAAAAGTTATTACAACAACAACTTGAGCTTCCCGCAGGTGAAAAGGTAAAAGGTGTCGTAGCAAAAGGCCGTTTACCTGTTGATGGACAGCCATCTAAATTAGTACCACAAGTTGAAACATTAAAAGACCGATTGAAAAAGCCAACTCTGCGCGAAGACGGCACCGTTGATATGCGCGACTTTGGTAAATTAGCCAGCGTTGAACCGGGTGTATTATTGGTAAAACAAATCCCCGCGACCCCAGGTAAAGAGGGATTTACCGTCACTGGCGATGTGTTACCTGCAAAAGCAGGTGAAAGCAGCGCACTTGTTGCAGGCGAAGGCACAGAGATTTCAAAAAATAATCCGCTAGAATTAGTTTCGGCAATTTCAGGCGTGCCCGTGGATATTGCTAACGGCATGCGTGTCGATGATATTTTCACCATTGCTGACGTAAACGTTAAAAGTGGTCATGTTGATTTTGAAGGAAGTGTTATTGTCACTCACAATGTCGAACCTGGCATGCGTATAAATGCCAAAGGTGATATTACAGTGATGGGAACAGTTGAATCAGGTCACCTATCTGCCATTGGCGATATAACCATTAAGCAGGGTGTGATTGGTCATCAGCTCGATGATAAAACGCTATCATGCAATATTATTAGTCAAGGTGATATTCACTTATCACACGGCCAATATAGTTACCTAGAAGCCAATAATATTATTATAGAGCGCCAATCGAGTCACTGTATTATGAAAGCCAAAAAGCTGTTGCAAGTTGGTCAAGAAGATAACCCACAAGGTAAGTTATTTGGCGGAGAAATCCTCGATGCGCAAATCATTCTTGCTGGTGAAATTGGCAACGAATCAGGGGCTAAAATGGTTGTAAACCTCGCTGCATCAGGCGCCGATGTCACAGCAGAAACCGACCAATGTTTAAAAGACCTCGCACAAACAGACTCTCAGCTTGATACATTACAAGAAGCCATTGAAAAAGCAGATCAAGTCAAAGATGCTGAAAAGAAAAAGCTGCTACTCGCAAAAATAGGCGCAACACAAACTCATTATTGTCAACAAGCCGAACAGTTAGAGAAAAAGCTATCAAGCTTAGAACATCATCTGCATGACTTACTCGAAGATGCCGAATTGGTCGTGAATAAAGCGCTTCACTCAGGAGTCGAAATTCATATTTTCGACAAAGTATTACGCACAAATCGCCAATACCCGCCTTGTAAAGTGAAGCTGGAAGAAAATAAAATCGAAGTTGAGTTCAAAACAAGTTAAAAGAGGCCTAAAGCCTCTTTTTAACTTAAAGCATTAATTTAAAGAATACCGTCAACCTGCTGCTTCAATTGCTCTGGCCATACACCCACCTGTACCTGACCAATATGCTGTTTTTGTAACAACAACATCGCTAAACGTGACTGACCAATCCCACCACCAATTGTTTGTGGAAATTTTTTCGCTAACAATGCTTTATGCCAATCAAACTCAAGGCGTGCTTGGTCACCTGTAATTGCCAACTGTGTGGCCAATGCATCAGGGCTTACACGAATACCCATTGATGATATTTCGAATGCATCTTCAAGTACTGGGTTCCAAACTAGAATATCGCCATTTAAACCGGCAAATTTACTACAGGTTTTAGTAGACCAGTCGTCATAATCGGGGGCACGCACATCATGAATTTTCCCATCGGCAAGTGCACCACCGATACCAATTAGAAAGACTGCACCATATTCTTGAGCGACTGCCTTTTCACGCTGTTTTGCGGTGAAATCGGGATACATTTGTCGTAATTGTTCACTGTGCACAAAAGTAATTTGCTCTGGTAAGAACGGTGTTAAACCAAACTCACTGGCAACAAAGCGCTCTGTTGATTTTATTGCTTGATAAATTGATGTGACGGTTTCTTTGAGCTTATCTAAAGTGCGCTCAGTGCTCTCACAGATAACTTTCTCCCAATCCCACTGATCCACATACACTGAATGAATTGGGCTTAATGATTCTTCATCAGGACGAAGCGCTTTCATATGCGTGTAAAGGCCTTCACCTACAGAGAAGTCATGATCTGCAAGTGTTTTTCTTTTCCACTTCGCAAGTGAGTGCACCACTTCAAATTGACTGCTAGGAATCGTTTTCACCGCTACCGACACAGCATTTTCAGTACCGCTTAAGTTATCTTGTATACCATCACCGACTTTAGCCAAAATTGGCGCTTGCACTTCAACAAGCCCTAATTGTTGTTCTAGTTGGCTTGAAAAGAACTGTTTTACTTTGCTTATTTGCTGCTGTTGCTTTAGGTAGTGTGAACTCATAATAATTGGCCTCATTCCCAGTTATTGTTACTTGCTTAATAGAGAACTGAAATCTCTTCGTTAAAACAATCCTCAACTAAATAAAGGTTATTTTCAATAACCATCAATAAAAAGAACTTAACATTGAAATTTTCATAAAAATAATGCTATAAAATTTATTGATTCAACAATTAACACTGAAAAATACGATGGAAAATTATCAAATCGACAATCTCGATAAAAACATCCTTAATGCCTTAATGGAAAATGCGCGCACAGCGTATGCAGAATTAGCTAAACGCTTTGCTGTAAGTGCTGGCACAATTCATGTCAGAGTCGAAAAGATGAAACAAGCTGGCATCATTACGGGCACTCAGGTAAGCATTAATGCAAAGCAACTCGGTTACGATGTATGCTGTTTTATCGGTATCAACCTGAATAATGCCCGCGATTACCCGCAAACTTTATTACATTTAAAAGAGTTAGAAGAAGTGGTTGAAGCCTACTACACCACAGGCAACTACAGTATATTTATCAAAGTGATGGCACGCTCTATTGATCACCTACAAGATGTGTTAATTAATAAGATTCAAGCAATCGAGGCAATTCAATCCACCGAAACACTGATCTCCTTACAAAATCCAATTAGTAGAGCGGTAGTGCCTTAGCACTATACTGCGTATAATCAGCACCAATTAGAATCTGCCAACGAGCACATAACTATGGATACAACTCGCTTTGAGCGTGTGAAGCGCGTATTAGATCGCCGTCAAACAGACCTAACCGTTTGCTTAGAAGAAGTACACAAGCATCATAATTTGTCGGCCATTGCCCGCACAGCTGACGCTACAGGCTGTCATCATGTGCATGCTGTGTGGCCTGATAATCAAAAGTGGCTCACCAATAATACCTCTGGTGGGAGTAAGAATTGGCTCGACACTCACTTACACCGCAATATTGATGATGCTGTTGCTATGATGAGAGCTCATAACCCCGATGTGCAAATTTTGGCAACCAATTTAACTGATGATGCCGTTGATTTTCGTGAAATAGATTACACCAAACCAACAGCTGTAATTGTTGGACAAGAACGTGATGGCATTTCACCTCGTGCGCTTGAACATGCAGATAAGAACATCATTATTCCTATGCAGGGTATGGTGCAATCGCTGAATGTTTCTGTCGCAGCGGCACTTATTTTGTTTGAAGCACAACGCCAACGCGAAGAAGCGGGCTTATATAACCGCAATATGCTCGATGAAAAAGTGAAGCACCGTATTTTGTTTGAAGGTTGCCATCCCATTATTGCTGAGCAATGCCGCGAAAAAGCGCTTCCCTACCCTGCCCTTGATGAAAATGGTGAAATCGTTGCTGATGACATCTTTTGGCACACGTTAAAGCACACGCAAACGCTTGAAGCCACTGACGAGTGCAAGTAAACTGAAAAAAGTCTACTAATTAATAATTTGAGTCACCTTTGAGTCATCCTAGCTTAGCACACTATCCCATTACTGAATTAAAAGGCGTTGGCCCTAAAATGGCCGAGCGTCTTGCTAAGCTGGGAATAAACACAGTGCAAGATATGCTGTTTCATTTACCTCATCGCTACGAAGACCGCACGCGTATCCATGCCATATGTGACTTACAGCCTCACAGTCATGTCAGCATTGAAGCCACGGTTGAAACAAGCCAAATAACATTTGGTAAGCGCCGTATGTTGGTATGCCAAGTGAATGATGGCACGGGTCGCTTAACGCTGCGTTTTTTTAACTTTAATGCGGCACAAAAAAATGCGCTGAGTGCGGGTAAAATCATACGCTGTTTTGGCGAAATACGCCGTGGGCGGGTTGGTTTTGAAATGACTCACCCTGAATATAGTTTGTCAGACACTGCGTCAGAGCAACCAACAAACACAACCCTGACACCGGTTTATCCTGTCACAGAAGGGCTGAAGCAGCTGTCTATTCGCGCTTTAAGTGATCAAGCGCTCAACTTATTAGCAAAATATCCAGTTGAAGAGTTATTGCCAGAACAATTTCAACCAACTGGTATGCGTTTAAGTGATGCACTTTTAACATTGCACCGCCCACAAAATGATGTTGATTTAACGGCACTGGAGCAAGGCTTTCATCCTGCACAGCAACGACTAGTCTTTGAAGAGTTACTGGCACAAAACATCAGCTTATTAAAACTTCGTCAAAAAGGTCAAAGTGTCAAAGCGGTCGCCTTAACACCGCATAATCAACTAGAACAACAGTTTTTAACACAGCTCCCTTTTAGCCCAACTAATGCGCAAAGTCGGGTGGTTGCAGAAATCAAAGGGGACTTACAGCATCCCTTCCCAATGATGAGATTAGTGCAAGGAGATGTTGGTTCAGGTAAAACATTAGTCGCAGCACTGAGCGCTTTAACAGCGATTAGTGAAGGTTACCAAGTAGCTTTAATGGCACCAACTGAGATTTTATCAGAACAACATGGCATCAACTTTAGCCAATGGTTTAAAGAACTCGGTATTGAAGTCGCTTGGCTTGGAGGTAAAAGCAAAGGTAAAGAGCGCACCGTCACACTCGAAAAAATAGCCTCTGGCGAAGCACAAATGATCGTAGGTACGCATGCGCTATTTCAAGATCAGGTTGAGTTTAATAACCTTGTTTTAATTATTATTGATGAGCAACACCGCTTTGGTGTGCACCAGCGCTTATCACTGCGTGAAAAAGGTCGCTTTGGTGATTGCTACCCACATCAACTCGTTATGACCGCCACACCTATTCCCCGCACTTTAGCGATGACAGCTTATGCAGATTTAGAAACCTCCATCATAGACGAACTTCCCCCTGGTCGAACGCCTATTACGACAGTTGCAATCCCCGATACTCGCCGTGATGAAATTATTCAACGGGTCAAAACAGCCTGCCAAGAGCAAGGCCGTCAAGTATATTGGGTTTGCACCTTAATCGATGAATCGGAAGTACTGCAATGTCAAGCAGCTGAAGATAGCGCCGAGCAATTAAAAAATGCACTTCCTGAATTGCAGGTGGGCTTAGTACATGGCCGTATGAAAGCCGCAGAAAAACAAGCCATTATGAGCGAGTTTAAAGCGGGTAATATTCACGTATTAGTTGCAACGACAGTGATTGAAGTGGGTGTTGATGTGCCAAATGCGAGCCTGATTATTATTGAAAACCCAGAACGATTAGGGCTTGCACAACTCCACCAGCTGCGCGGCCGTGTTGGTCGTGGTGCAACTGCATCACACTGTGTTTTACTTTATCATGCCCCGCTCTCTGCAACAGCGCAAAAACGTTTAGGAGTGCTACGTGAAAGCAATGATGGCTTTGTTATCGCCGAAAGAGACCTCGAAATTCGCGGTCCAGGTGAAGTACTTGGCACAAAACAAACAGGCTTAGCTGATTTTAAAATCGCTGACTTGAGCCGTGATAAACAAACCTTAACACAAGTACGCCCAATCGCATTTAAAATGCTTGAGCAATTCCCCACACAAAGTGAAAAGCTTATTCAACGTTGGCTTGCTGGCAAGTCCGACTACGCCTTAGCGTAATACAGATAATATAAAAAAAGCCCAGCAGATGCTGGGCTAACAAGTAAGGGAGTTATTCCTTTAGAGGATTAAAACTTGTACTCAATACCAACACCTAAGTAGTCTTGATCAACTTGGTTGTCAGTATCAAATGTTGAGTAGAAACCAAATACCTTGGTGTTTTTGCTTAGCTTGTGATCAACACCTGCTGAAATAGCTGTTTTCTTGTCGCCTTCATCAAAGTCAATGACTTGATATTGAACTTTAAATGTATTGCTATTCATTTGATAAGCCGCATTCACTAAATAGCCGTCAGCCTCTGCACTGCCATCTACTTTTTCTTGTGTTTGGTACATTGCGCCTAGTTTGAAGTCGCCAACTTTACCTTGCACTGTCGCACGAACAATATCGTAGCCTTTCACTTCACTGTCTGCTGCAACAGAAGCGTATATTTTGCTTTCTTTAAGTTTAGCGTCACCATACGTCAGTGCTACTGAGTAACCATCATCAGCATCTACATCATCTTCCGCGATGTAAGTCGCTAATACTTTGAAACCACTAAAATCATTTGATGCATAAGAGATAGAATCACCTAAACGATTCTCACCTTTGAATACGTTTTTAATATCACCTTCAAGGTCATTAAATAAATCAATTTTACCTTGAGATTGCTTCATTGCAGTGTCATTACGACCAATTACAACTTGACCAAAGCCACCTTTAACACCTACATATTGGTTACGTGCAGTAATGTTGTCATCGTTATCGCCTTTAGAATCAGCATCAGAGACATCAACACCAAACTCAAATTTGTATACAGCTTCTAAGCCTTCAGTTAGCTTCTCAGAGCCTTTTAAGCCAAAACGTGAGTTATTGCTTTTAATTTCAGTAAAAGACCCTTCGCCATCATCTGATGATTGAACAGTCACGTTGGCTTTACCATATAAATCTACATCAGCTAGTGCAGAAAAAGATAAACCACCAAATAAAGCTAGGAATAAGCTAGACTTTGCAAATTTCATGTCGTTTCCTCAATAATCGCAACAAAAAACACATACTCGTGTTTGATTGAGCGCAGTGTGCCAGTGAAAAATGACAGAAAGATGACAGTTGAAATAAAAACGTCAATTTATATTCATAAAAGGTAATTATTTTTGTAATTAAAATATATTTTAAAAACATCAGTTGGTTATAAAATGAGAGAGTCTGTGGCATGTGTTGGACTTTTTTAAAAACTTTACTGCATCACAACCTTTATCAGTTCATGATAGAAGCAATACGAGTAGTTTAAACAAAGATAAATGCTTGCTATATCACAACTTCATTTACAGTCATTTACAATAACTTTATAGCTAAAAATGTAATAATATAACAACGCATAAACTGACTAATAATATGCTTTTGTTCACTTAATACTTGCTAGTAAAGGTGATCTCCGCCAGCCATAATAAGCGCTCATTTTTTATTATCCCTATTCTCAAAACAAAAAAATAAACACGATAAAATGATAACTATTATCACTTCCAATTAAAATTTAAACATGCTTTATTAGCTACGTTATAACATTTAACAAAACAATAATTACTTACACTACTTAAATTCTGGTTGGAAAAAATGAAAAGGTCTGTTCTAACAGTAAGTGTTCTTACTGGTTTATTTTCAATGCAATCATTTGCAACTCAAACTATTGAAAAACTTGAAGTTCAAGGTACGCGTACACCACTTTATAGTACCCGAGATGTAAATGCCTCGGCACTAGGAATCAAAGATCCTCAGTTTTTACCTATTTCTATTCAATCTTTTTCTGAAGAGTTAATAACAAATCAAAGAGTAAAAACGTTGAGCGAAGTGCTTGCCAATGATGCATCTGTACAAAATACGGCTATCGGCACAGTATTTGATTTTGTCAGCCTGAGGGGCTTTCAACTCGATTGGACAAATGGTCTAAGACGAGATGGCCTTGCTCTTGCTCCTTATCAGGATGTGCCACTGGAGAACATTCAACGAATCGATATTATTAAAGGTCCATCAAGCTTAGTCTCAGGTTTTAACAACCCTGGCGGCACGATTAACTACGTAACAAAGCGCCCAACGATGGACTCCTTTTTAGATATCACGACAGAATTTCGTAGTCGTGCGGGCCGTTATATTCATGTAGATTTTGGTGGTCCTTTAGATAGTGAACACACTTTTGGTTATCGTATCAACGCCGCAGCAGAAAAAAATGGCGATTTTACTGGTGGTGACGACCTAGAAAGGTACTTTTTTAGCGCAGCTCTAGACTGGCAACTGTCTGATCGTATTTTTATTCGCTTAGATGGCGACTATCAAGACAAAAGCACTGTATCACAACCACTTATTGGTTTAGCGCGTGACCCAAATGATGATAGCCGTTCCGTGCTCCCGCCTTATGTAGATACGAGTGAAGTATTACTTGGCCAACCTTGGGCAAAATATAAAACCGAGTCCTTTAATATAGCGGCGCGAGTGGATTTTTGGCTCAATGATAACTGGCAGTGGGTTAACCAAGTCGCACTTTCGGGGAATGATCGGTTCACTATTTTTCCTGATATATATTCAGTTGATTTAGAAGGAAATGTTCTATCAGCAAGTATTCAAGTAACGCCAAATGAAACCTATGATACGGTTTCTGCCCACAGCTTCTTTACAGGGCAACTTGTTACTGCAGGCATTGAACATGAACTCGTTGTCGGCGCAAGTATTCGTGACTACCAATCTAAAGATGGTCGCTGGTTTGAGTTAGACAATCCTGTTGGTAACATATTTAACCCTATACATGTAAGTAAACCAGTCTTCCCAGAATACCCCGACCCAACAACAACCGATACAACCGAAAGCTCATTTTTCATTACCGATACCCTGCATTTTAATGATGTATTTTATGCGACTCTAGGGCTGCGTCATATTCAATATAAAAAAGATCAAACCGCACCAAACCACGCTAAATCAAGATTAGATGATCGCACCTTCAACACACCTATCATTGGCTTAAATTATAACCCGAACGATCAACTCGCTTTTTATGCCAGTTACTCTGAAGGTGCTGGAGAAGGTGGCGTAGCAGTAATTGGCAGTGGAGCAATTAACGAGGGTGAATCGTTAGGGCCACAAGAAAGTGAACAAATAGAAGCCGGTATAAAATACCAAACTGACTCAATGAACTATTCCGTTGCAGTATTCGAAATTGAAAAAATGCTGGAATACCATAACCATATCACCAATTACTTTGTACAAGACGGGACTCAATCTCATAAAGGTATCGAACTTAATGCCAGCGGCTCGTTTATTGAAGGCCTATCAACAGTTGCTTCGATAACATTTATGGACCCTAGTTTGGATGAGCTTGATGGTGAACCTGCACTCAATGGTAATCGTCCTGCAAATGTTCCTAAATTCCAAGCAAATCTATTTTTAGATTATCAACTCCCTTTCTTAGAAAACCTAAATGTAAATGCAGGTATGTTTCATGTGGGTGAACGGGAGCAAAATGTTAATAACAATTTGAACCTTCCGGCTTATACACGCTTTGATTTAGGTGCCAAATATCACTTTAGTGATTTTAACACCACACTGCGAATTAAGGCCGAAAACCTATTTGATAAAGAGTACTGGCTGTCTGGCGGTGCTAAAGGCATAGATTGGGGCGTCGCGCCAGGTCGCGGCCGGACACTTATTGCATCATTAAGCGTCAGCTTTTAAGGATAAATCATGACCACACCCATTATTCAAATTAATAACTTACAAAAGCGCTTTGGCGAATATCAAGCCCTTCAAGGTTTAAGCTTGGCCGTACATCAAGGAGAGATTTTAGCGCTGCTTGGTCCTAACGGCGCAGGAAAAACAACCACCATTAATTGCCTGTTAGGTTTTTTACAACCTGATGCAGGAGAAATCACTATTGCAGGGGTAAACCCACAACTCGATGTTGTAACAGCGAGGCAGCATTTAGCGTATATTCCCGAGCAAGTGGCTCTCTATCCTCGTCTAACTGGACTTGAAAATCTCGCCTATTTCAGCAAAGTGGCGAGTATCGACAAAACCGATGACGAATTTCGTACCCTACTCGCAGAAGTAAAACTACCAAGCCATGCTGTAGATAAACCCGTTGCAACCTATTCAAAAGGAATGAGACAAAAAGTAGGCATTGCTATAGCGCTTGCAAAACAAGCTAAAGCATTGATTCTAGATGAACCGACTTCAGGCCTTGATCCATCAGCTAGCCATGAGTTTAGTCAACTCATACAATCGCTAGCGAAACAAGGTGTCGCAATTTTAATGGCGACCCACGACTTATACCGTGCTCAAGAGGATGCGCATCGTGTTGCAATTATTAATCAAGGGCAATTAGTCGACACGTTACTTTTCGAACAATTAAAAGAAGTCCAACTTGAATCTGTATACCTTAAGCATATCAAGGTGGGCGCCTAATGTTACAAAGTACTTTTAAAAAAGAATGGCTCGATACTAAGCGGCAAGGTCAAGCACTCTGGCTAAGTGGTATTGCTGTTTTGTTATTATTACTGGCCTGTGTGACTGGTTTTAAAAGCCATCAAAGCTATCAGCAAGCCGTAAACGAGGTATCTCAATCAGAGCAATTACGCTGGCTGAACCAAGGTGAAAAAGGCCCCCACTCTGCAGCTCATTACGGCATTTATGTCGTTAAGCCCACTACGCCGCTGGCAGCGCTCGATGATGGATTACAAGCCTACCAAGGAAATGTATTGAGGTTAGAGGCGCACATTCGTAACGATAGCTTATTTAGAAGCGCACAAGATAACGTGCCGTTGTCGCGCTTTGGGAGCTTATCACCCGCCTTTGTGTTGCAAGTGTTATTACCCTTATTGATCATTTTAATTGGCTACCCATTACTTGCACGGGAACGCGAGCAAGGCACTTTAAAACAACTACTTGCAGCAGGTGCAAGCCCAGCAAAGTTGTTTTTTGCTAAATGTGCTGTGCTTTTCACACTGCCATGCCTGTTCTTGCTACCCGTTGCACTTTTTTTACTTTATAGCCAAACTGCAAGTGAGGCGCCTTACACGCTAAGAAGCGCTCTATTTTTACTCTCTTATTTAATTTACCTATTACTTTGGGCATTAATCACTACGACACTCTCAAGCCTATTTCCTACGGCACGACGCGCATTAATTACATTACTTACTATATGGGCATTCGCAACATTATTACTCCCAAAACTTGCAATGAATCTTGCAACCACCTTGCATCCACAAGGCTCTGGTCAAGCGTTTCAAGCAAAACTTGAAAGTGAGGTTTATACCGATGCACGCCTCGATGCGATTGAAAAATTTAAGCAGCAAACACTCGCCCAGTATGGCGTCAGCCAAGTAGCAGACTTGCCCTTCGATTATGCCGGAGCACAACTCCAATTTGGTGAACAATACGCCGACAAAATCTTTGACCGCTTATTTAAAGCACGTTTAGAACAGCTTGAGGCACAGTCACAAAGCTACCAGTTGGCAGGATTGCTAACCCCCTTTATCGCAGTACAAACACTCTCGATGGCGACCGCAGCCACTGATTTTAGCCACCAGCAATCTTTTGAAAATGCAGCAGAGCAACATCGTCGTCTAATGCAAGAAGTCCTTAACTTTAATCAAAGAGATCATGGTCATAAGGCCCAGGGACATTACACCGCAGGAAAAGAGCTATGGCAGCAGATCCCTGAGTTTTCATACCAATATCCACGTTTTACTCACTACCTGCCTCACTACGCTATTAGCCTTATAAGCCTTGCCTTTTGGCTGATTGTACTGGTGCTACTTAGTTTATTTGCAATTAAAAAGCTACGTTTAGAGGAACAAAGATGAAGCGCCTAATATTAGCCACTGAGCTTAAAAACCTATGGCGAGAGAAACTCGTACTCACACTTTTTCTTACCACCAGCGTGCTTGCACTCGTGGCATTCTTTAACGCCCATTATTTTGCCAATAAGCAGCGCGACGTAGTACTTGCTGCTCAACAAATGCAGCAACAAACAATTCAAAATGCTAAAGCAGGATTACCCGAAAGGCTCGCGAGTACCGAAAATCATAAATGGTGGGAAGACCCGTACGACCTGCGCGGACAAGCTTTTTACTTGATGCAAAATTACGCTACCAAAACGCCGCTCGCAACAGCTCCTATCGCAACGGGACAAGCGGATGTATTACCGTATTATTTTAAAATGCTGATTAAAGAAAAGCAGCATATTGTTCATCAATATGATTATGTCCACCCGCTTTCACTGTTACTTGGTCAGTTCGACTTAAGCTTTGTGGTGATCTATTTACTGCCATTGCTCATTATTAGCATTTGTTTTAATGCCTTAGCGAGTGAACGCCAAGGCGGACAGTTAAGGCTACTAATGCTTCAAGGTGGCAGTGCCACGCATCTACTCACCTACCAATTATTACTACGAAGTGCGTTGATTGTAATGCCATTTCTACTCATAAGTAGCCTGCTTTTGGTTATCATAAGAGACCAGATGGGTGTTACTGAACTACTTAGCTATAACCTCATTGTACTGTGTTATTCTGGATTTTGGATTGCTTTAACAGCTTGGGTTAATAGCCGGGCCAAAAGTGCCGCAAACAATGCTGCGACTCTCGTTACCTGTTGGCTTGCCTTGGTGATTGTTGTTCCTGCTTTGGTCAATACAAGCATTGCTTTACTCGACCCAACGCCTTCACGTATTCACTATATAGATAGTCTTCGAGCAGCCAGCGATGACGCTCAAAAAGCGAGTGAAAAAACCTTAGCGCAGTATTTTCAAGACCATCCAGAGCTTGCAAAAAATGGCAGTGGCGCCAGTGATTATGCCACCAAAAAAATTGCGACAATAAACTCTGTTGAACACGCAATGGAAGTTCAAGATGCACGCTTTTTAAACGCGCAGCAAGCACAACAACAAAGCGCTCAAAAACTACAGTATCTTTCCCCTGCGCTCATTGTCCAAACACTATTGGTTGATTTAGCTGGAAACGGTTTAACGCGTCATCACGCTTTTATGAGCGAAGTTGAAGCTCATCATCAAGCACTACAACGTTTCTTTGCCAACGAGATTGCCAAAGCTAATCAAAGAGGAGACTTTGCACCGTGTGATGGTTGTAGCGCAAAGCCAACACTCACGAATCTTGCGGATATTCCTCAATTTAGCAGCGAACTTGCTACACCGGTGTACAGCTACACGCCATTAATCTGGTTGCTGCTACTAGCCGTTAGCCTTCTCCTCATAGCAAAACGTCGCGTTAACAAACTAGACAGTGCGAATAACAAAGAGGTGTTAGTAGTATGAATTATCTATTTTTTAGATGACGAAGGGATTTGTATAGCCAGTTACCAAGTAGTAGCTGGCTATAAGAACACTTTTATATTCAACAGGAACTACTTATAACTTATTTTTAGCTCCATCAAGAGGTTGACCAATTTTTCCAGTAGTGGGGTTTGTTCATTGTCTCTATGATATGCAACAAACACATCACGGGACGTGTGGGCCACATCTTCAACATGATAAAGCTCACCCGCCTTTAATTGCTCCTCAACCAGTAGTTGAGGAATAAATGCACTGCCGCCGCACTTTAAAATTAAATCGAGTGCTATACGGCCTGTACTGGTTCTAAAATACGGAGGTGCGTGGCCATTAAACTCACGTGCATGCCACAACGAAAAGGACGTTCCCCAATCAACATACACATACTGATTATCGAAAAAATTTTCACTATTTGCAGCTTCAAAAGCACTAACAGGAATGATTGGTAGTTCACATATTCGCTTAACAACAAGTTCATCCACCTTCGGAGGATCGAACAGCACAGCAAGATCTAATGTACGCTCTAGTAATAAACGAGTGCTTTCTTGCTGAGCCTTAACTTCAGCCACAAGTGACACGCCAGGCATCGCAGAGACTATATTAGTAATGCCGAACTGCAAAAATGCATCCCAAACATTTGGGGTGCCTGCTAGGCTAATCTGCTTGTGCATATTATCTGCCAGTGCGACATCGACTTTTGCCCTTTGCATGCCCGTTATGATCATTTGTGCATGAGGCAGTAACCGCTCGCCTGGCGCTGTTAACTGAATATTATTACGCTGACGAATAAATAAATTAACACCTAAACCTTGCTCTAATTGTCGGATCCGAAAACTCACCGCAGACTGCGTAATATACAAATTCTCAGCTGCTTTACCGAAATGGCGCGTGCGCACCACTTCAACAAAAGTCTTCAATAAATCGATATCCATTTTTTACCCTTACGATAAAAATAACTTGTTTAATAAAATCGACAACTTGATCCATACTCCTGCAAGAAATTAGGGCATGAGGATAAAGCCATGAGCATTGACATTTCATCACTTCGTCAGGCATTTGCAAGCCAACGTCAATTTTATGATGATCAAAATTTCCCACGCGGTTTTGGTCGTAGTGGTCACTTCACTTTGCTAGAAGCCGACATTCTCGAACAGCATGGTGTTATATTAAAGGGTTTATACAACAAAACCCTAGAACCACAAAATGAATTTCAAACTCAATTTGTGCAAGTTGTGACAGGTAATTTAGAAGCCACCAACCCGATTGAACGCGCTTGGATAAAATACCTTAAACAGACAACCTGCAAAACTAAGTTTCACACTTTATTTGGTCGTTCTCGAATTGCAAGTCCAACATCGCAAAGTGTTGAATACTATTCTGAGTCAGACAGCCTATAACGATTTGCTTTTTTAGCCTTTTAGGGTTAAAACTTGTAATAACTTTTGTTTCGCCAATAAGTTATTACAAGGCAAACCGTGACTCGAAGACTATTAATAATTGAAGATACGCCAACCATTGCGCGAGTGCAAAAACATATCGCGCAAAAAGTTGGCTATGAAGCAGATCTCGCAGTTTCACTCGCCGAAGCAAAAGAGCTCATTAGCCAGCACAGTTACTTTTGCGCCGTTGTTGATTTTATTCTGCCTGATGCGCCAACCGGTGAAGCTGTACCTTGTACCATTGCAGCTGACATTCCTACCATTGTAATGACGGGTAACCTTGATGAAACCACACGCAATATTGTTGAAAAACACCCTATTATTGATTACATCACCAAAGAAAATAAACAAGCTTATCAATACCTAGAAAAGCAACTTACTCGCCTCCCTCGTAATGAGCAAATACAAGTACTCGTAGTTGACGATTCAGCATCCACTCGCCATTATATTTGCAGCCTGCTCACACGACATAAATACCAAGTATTAGAGGCTGAAGATGGTGTGCAAGCATTAAAAGTGCTCGCTGAGAACCCAACCATTTCGGTTATTATTACCGACAACGAAATGCCGAATATGAACGGTGATGAGCTCTGTGTCGAGATTCGCCGTTTATACTCAAACGATGAAAAAGCAATTATTGGTATATCAGCACTTGATACATTACATCTTTCAACGCGCTTTTTAAAATCAGGTGCAGATGACTACCTGCGTAAACCATTTAATAGCGAAGAATTTTATTGTCGGCTTAGCCAGAACGTCGACATGCTTGAGAATATTAAAACGATTCGTTTACAAGCAAACACTGACTATCTTACAAAACTCCCTAACCGTCGCTACTTTTTTAGTGAAGCAAATGGCCACTTAAAAGCCGCTAAACTTGCCAACAATCAAGTCTCTTTAGGAATGATCGATGTAGATCACTTTAAAGCAATTAACGATAAATACGGCCACGATGCAGGAGACGACGTTTTAAAAGGGCTAGCGCAATGTATGCAAACCTACTTCAAAGATAACCTTGTAGGTCGTTTTGGTGGTGAAGAGTTTGCGGTGTACTTTGCTGATCAAGACGCTGAAAAAGCATACCAACGATTAGAAAAATTTCGTCTCTTTGTGCAAAAGCACAGTACTGAATTTAGTAAAGATAAGGTAGCCTTCACCTTATCGATAGGCTTTCATTGTGGGCCTGTTTATAACCTTGATGAACTTATAAAACAGGCCGACTTAAAACTTTATCAAGCCAAAGAAAGTGGCCGTAACAAACTCATTAGTTAAGCTTTATACTGGCTTAGTTACGGCGGCTAGCTGCGCTTTTCGCTGCTTACGGCTTTGGCGATAAGAGTCCCAACTAAATAATGCCAACGCACTCCAAATACACGCAAAGGTAACCACGCGCTCAGCATCAAATACTTCACCATAAAACGCCACAGCAAGCATAAACATTAAACTTGGACCTATATACTGAAAAAAACCTAAGGTACTGTATTGCAAGCGCTTAGCTGCACCTGTAAAACATAAAAGAGGTAGGGTTGTCACGACACCAGCACTGATCAGCAATAAGTTAACATGCCAATTATTAGCCGTAAAATCTGAACTTGTAGTCGGCACCATTAACCACCAGTAAATCAATGCAACAGGCAGTAAAATTAGCGCTTCGAGCAACAAACCTGGTAATGACTCAATAGGCAGCTTTTTACGTAATAAACCATAAATAGCAAACGAGCCCGCCAATGAAAACGCAACCACAGGGAAAGAGCCAAAACTTACTAACTGTAACAGTACCCCGCACAAGGCTAAACCTACCGCAACACCTTGCCACTTACGTAAACGCTCACCTAAAAACAGCATCCCCAGTAATACATTTAAAAGCGGATTTATGTAATAACCTAAGCTTGCATCCAGCATGTGGTTATTATTCACAGCCCAAATAAACAACCCCCAATTAAAGCCCAACAAGGTAGCGGTAACCACCAGCATAAACAGCAACTTAGGCTGACTTAAAGCGACTCGAACTCGCTGCCACTGATGACGAACGGCAATAATAAGAAGTAAAAATAACACCGACCAAATAACACGGTGCATCAATATTTCAAAAGCAGAAATATCTTGTAGAAGCTTAAAATAAATGGGTGCTAAGCCCCACATAAAAAAGGCTAAACATGCGAAAATGACCCCTTTTCGCTGTTCGGTATTGGTAGGCATAAGTTAGGCTTTATTGATTAAAAACACTATTTTACGCCCCCTTTCTAACTGCGCAACTAAAACGGGTTAAATAAACCCTTTGGGCGCTCCACAGGCACTTACCCTCATCGTTGTTACTTCTTAAAAGGGTACTGCCATTGTTGCAAAGTAACGCCTTGATATTAAGCTACTGTGAAACGCTGAATTCTGCATATTGAGGTCGTTTGGGTATATTGCTAAAGACATCGCTATAAAAAACCACTAAAATGCTCGCGATGAATACCAATACCGCAACAACCAACACACCCATTCGCTCACCACAAGCCGTACTCAAACAAGTGTTTGGTTACAGTGAGTTTCGTGATGGCCAACACGCTATTATAGCCGCCGCGCTAGACGGACAAGATTCGCTCGTGCTGCTTCCTACTGGCGGTGGTAAGTCATTGTGCTATCAAGTACCTGCTTTGATCCTTGATGGCGTCACAGTGGTCATTTCGCCACTAATTTCCCTCATGCAAGATCAGGTTGCACAACTTCGTGCCCTTGGTGTTCAAGCCGCTTATATTAACAACAGCTTGCCATTTGAAGAGCAACAAGCGGTGTATCAGCAACTGCATTATGGCCAAATTAAGCTTTTATATGTTGCACCAGAAAAAGTCTTACAGCATGATTTTTTAGAGCGTTTGAGCCATCTTAAGCTAGCCTTATTTGCGATTGATGAAGCCCATTGTGTATCGCATTGGGGGCACGATTTTAGGCCACATTACTGTAGGCTCAATGAATTAAAACAGCGCTTTATGCATGTCCCCATGATGGCATTAACTGCCACAGCAGACAAAGCAACTCGCTACGATATTATTGAACAGCTCCAGCTTAATCACCCATACGTGCACACAGGCAGCTTTGACAGACCCAATATTCGTTACACCATTGAAGAAAAGTTCAAACCGATGGTGCAACTACTTCGTTACTTAAAAGAACAACAAAATCAAAGCGGTATAATTTACTGTACTAGCCGAAAACGTGTCGATGATGTGGCTGAAAAGCTCGCTGACGCAGGATTTAATGCCGCAGCTTATCATGCAGGTATGAGTAACGAGCAACGCCAGTTTGTACAATCAGGCTTTGCTCGTGACGATATTCAAATTGTGGTCGCCACCGTTGCGTTTGGAATGGGCATCAACAAACCAAACGTGCGATTTGTGGTGCATTACGATATTCCAAAAAGCATTGAAGCCTATTACCAAGAAACAGGCCGTGCTGGTCGTGATGGTCTTGCCGCAGAAGCGATTATGTATTTTGATCCGGCTGATATCGGCCGCGTACGCCGCTTTTTTGAAGATATTGAGGACGAGCAACGTCGTCGTGTGGAAGAGCAGCGCTTTAACGCTATGGCCAGCTTTGCCGAAGCACAAACCTGCCGCAGACAAATCTTGCTCAATTATTTTAGTGAATACAAACGTGAAACGTGTGGCAACTGCGATATCTGTCTAAATCCACCAAAAAGCTTTGACGGTACACTGGTTGCGCAACAAGCATTATCCTGTGTTTATCGTGCTGAGCAACGCTTTGGTATTGGTTATATTGTAGAGCTGTTGCGCGGCGCTAACACGAGTCGTATCCGTGATAATAATCACCACCAGCTGAGCACCTATGGCATAGGTAAAGATCACAGTGTGGAGTTTTGGCTGAGCATTTTAAGGCAGCTTATTCATCAGGGTTTATTGAGCCAAGACATCACGCAAGGCTCTTCGCTTCGTTTAACCGAAGCTGCACGCGCAGTGCTTAAAAGTGAATATGCCCTACAGCTGGCAGAACCCCGCCTTCAAGCGAAACACGTATACCAAGATAAACTTGCTCAATTCAATTACGATAAAAAGCTGTTTGCGCGGCTGCGTGCTCTACGTAAGGAGCTTGCAGATGCGGACGATGTGCCGCCTTATGTGGTGTTCAATGATAAAACCCTTGCTGAAATGGCGCAGCTTATGCCAACCAATGACAGTGAGTTCTTGAAAGTATCGGGTGTTGGTTTTACAAAGCTTAACAAGTATGGGGCACCGTTTTTAAATACCATTCGCGATTATCTCGCAGCCAACTAGGGTAAGTATGACTGAACTTCTATACGATGCTGAACATCAAGTTATTATCATCACGCCAAGCGAACATCCCACCGATGAAGACTTTGCGCTATGGGCTACACTTTTTTTGCACGCTCCAGCTATTCAAACTGCTGACTTTGATGCCGGAGCGGACCGACATAGAGTAAGGTTTCACTTTACAGATCATAGTTTTAATCTAAACTTTGAACATTACAGTGAAAGTATTTGGATTAACGCCGAAGGCGTTGAAGCAGCAGCCTTATTAGCTGACCTTTATCAGTATTTAGTTATGCAGTTACAATAATAAGCTAGACTTTTTTCTGCGCTTAGTATGTAGTATCTGTATAAGGCATAAACAACTAAGGGTGTAAATGGGATTTAAGCAGTCGCACTTTGTTGCTCAGTTAACGACATTACTGACAGTAAGCATGGCAGCAAGTGCATATGCGCAGCAGCTACCTAGTGATGATAACAATTATTGTCAAAACCAACGTACGCTTAAATCACAAGATAATAACCTACGTCGCCAACTTGATACCGACAACCCACTTCCTGAAGCCGCCGAAAATCGCAAAATTGTTGCTGTCGAGCTTGAGCAACTTAATGTCTTCAACACTGAACTTGAAGAAGAAGATAACTTTTTATTTCGCTTTGCAAACCGCGCGCACATGACAACGGAGCCTGAGGTTATTCATAGCGTTTTACTGTTCAGTGAAGGCGATACTTATAACCCTCGTAAGCTACTAGAATCAGAGCGGCTCCTACGTAAGCAAGGCTACCTATATGACGCACGCATTCACGCTAACCTTGATTGCGATGGTAATGTTCGTGTGAAGGTCGTGACGCGTGATTTATGGACTTTACTTCCTGAAATAAGCTTTAGCCGCAGTGGCGGTGAAAACGAATCGAGTATTGGTTTTCGTGAATCTAACTTTTTAGGATGGGGTAAACGGGTTTCTTTCTCGCGCACGCGTGATGCTGATCGTACCGGTTATCTATTCGTATATGATGATCCTAATATTCTATCTAGCCGTTATCGAGGGCGTATTGAATACTCAGACAACGATGATGGTAAACGCCACTACATAGATTTAAGTTATCCCTTTTTCTCAATAGATACCCCTTACAGCTATGGCTTTACGAGTTACTCTGACCAGCGTCGTGAGTCGCTATATTACCGCGGTGATGTTGTTAGCGAATTTGAACAAAAAACGATTTTAAATAGGGCCTACTTTGGCCACTCACGTCATTTTGCAAATAATTGGACTCAGCGCCTTAGCATCGGGTTTGAAAACCGAGAAGATACCTTTGCAGCCATTCCTGAAACACATTTACCGATCGCCAATGATCGTAACGTAAGTTACCCCTACATTCGTGGCCAGTGGTTTGAAGACCATTTTGTTAAAGTGAGAAATTTTGACAGCATCTACCGCACCGAGGATCTTAATTTAGGCTGGAATATTAGCGCCTTACTGGGTTATTCAAGTAAAGATATAAGTGATGATGCCAGCCGCACCATTTACTCGCTCTCCTTATCAAAAGCACATTACACTGGTGATAATCAACTATGGCGCTTCAAAGCAGACATTGATGGCTATTGGAATGAAGAGCAAGACGATGTTGAAAACTTAATAACCAGTTCACAAGTTCAGTACTACTTAAACACCAGCATACAACAAACTTGGTATGCAAAAGTGCGTCTGCAATATGCAAAAAACCTGACCGCAGACAAGCAACTAACCTTAGGGGGAGAAAATGGTTTACGCGGTTACCCTTTAGATTACCAAGTAGGTGATCGCAGCTTTCTAGTAACATTAGAAAAACGCTATTATTGGGAATATGACTTACTACAATTATTTAAAGTAGGCGGTGCAGCCTTTTACGATATAGGCCGTGCTTGGTATAACGATAAAGACAATGGCTCCAACGGCAACGTATTACAAAACGTCGGGGTTGGGCTTCGCTTAGCCCCAAGTCGCGCAAATGCAGGCACGGTTATTCACCTCGATATTGCTGCGCCAATTAACAAACAAGATGATGATATTGACTCTGTGCAGTGGCTCGTCACCGTTAAAAATACTTTTTAAAGTACTGTTTTTCACAGCCTAAAACGATAAAATTAGTGCGTAAATCTTTAACTTAGGAACCCGTTTGGACTTCGTCGAATTTTTTAATGAGCAATACCATTTAATCGTCACAATCATCGCGATTTTGCTTTACCCGTTGCTTCGTAAAACCACGAAAAAGCTGTTGCTTAAAGCAATCAAAGGAAAGGCCGATCCTCATCGTGAATACCGCGCAGAGCTGTTACTAAATATTATTTTAGCCATTGTCATGCTGTGTTTAGTATTAGTTTTTTGGGGGATCGAGCTGCGTGGTTTGTTAGTGCTTGGCTCCTCAATTTTTGCCATGCTCGGCGTTGCACTGTTTGCTGCATGGTCACTTCTTAGTAACTTAACAGCCTTCTTACTCATGTTCATTCAAAACGACTGCCGTGTTGGCTATTGGGTAAGAGTGATTGATGGCGCAAACTTTCTTGAAGGTCGCATTACTGAAATGGGATTAATGAATGTTGTGCTTGAACACGTTGACGGACATAAAGTTATTTACCCTAATAACATCTTTGTTACCCGCCCTGTGATGGTGCTCAACAAAGCCCCTGCCCCAACGAAAACAGCATCGACAAAACGTATTCTAGGCCCCAAAAAATAAAGCCGCATCTGCGGCTTTGAATCACACTAAAACTGTCTAATTTAAAACAGCCACGATTTAACTTAGCGACCTTGCTCTTTATTTGTTTTAGCAATAAAGGCTTTTAGTTCATCAAGTTGAGGTTCAATACCTTGCTCATTATGCCACTCAAACCACTCTTCAACATCAGGTACAACGTAATGATGAACTTTCAAACAAAGTTCACTATTTTTTAGCCATACATCGGGGGAGCGTGTCGGAGAAAATTTATACCACGAACAGTAAGTGTAGCCATGGTTTTTTAAGTTTGCTTCAATATAGAAACTCAACACAATCGACGAAATAAAGTATAAAACTATGCCAGCTAATGTTGACTTTATCATCAGCAAAAATGTTTTTTCATTTTTATAATTAAAGATCTTCTGAACACCTGCAATTATCATAAAAAGCGGGAGCGGCAATATGAAAAAGCCAGGAGCTTGTAACCCTACTTCACTTATATAGTAATGATCTTTATCAAAAAAAACATGCTCATTGAATCCTTTATATGACGCATACGTGATTAATACAGCAATAAAGCTTAAGAAAACTATTGTTATGAATATTAAAAACTTAGCTTTAACTTCAAGAGCTGAAAATTTTTCACCTGATTTCTCCCACTTTAAAAATGGCATGAAGTTCCTTTTCTGATATCTAATAACATTCGTTTATTTTAGCGACCTTGCTCTTTATTTGTTTTAGCAATAAAGGCTTTTAGTTCATCAAGTTGAGGTTCAATACCTTGTTCATTATGCCACTCAAACCACTCTTCAACATCTAACACAACATAATGATGAACCTTCAAACAAAGTTCACTATTTTTTAGCCATACATCAGGGGAGCGTGTCGGGGAAAATTTATACCACGAACAGTAAGTGTAACCATGGTTTTTTAAGTTTGCTTCGATATAAAAGCTACAAATAATTGAAAAAACCACATACAAGGGAACACCATAAAGCAATGACTTTATTAGATGTTTAGCTGTTTTATTATTTTCTTTTCCTAGCAACTTTTGAACACCGCCTATAATAGCAATAATAGGAAATGGTACTAAAAAAATAGCTGGAGCTAGGTAACCAACCTCACTAATGTAATATAGCTCATCATTAATAATTAAATGATTTTTCACACCTACGTAAGTACCATACATGTATCCATAAGCTAAAAGCAGCAATAATATAAATGTCAGACATATAATCACTTTTTTATTGAGTTCAAAATCTGAAAAATTTCCTTCAGATTCTTTACCCCTAAAAAACAGCATGAAGTTCCTTTTTAGATAGAATTATGTTCTTATATTTTAACGACCTTGCTCTTTACGCGCTTTAGTAATGAATACTTTAAGTTCATCAAGTTGAGGTTCAATACCTTTATTGTCATGATATTCAAACCATTTCTCAACGTCTAAAGCAACAATTGCACCCTCTTTCAAACAAAAACGGCTATCTTTTAACCACACATCAGGTGAGCGCGTCGGGGAAAATTTATACCAAGAGCAGTAAGTATAACCATGCTTTTTTAAGTTTGCTTCTATGTAAAAACTACAAACAAATATAGAAACAAAAAACAAGGCTATACCAATAGTTGAAGTTTTTATCATAAATTTAAATGTTTGATCGATTTTATAATTAAAAACTTTCTGAATAATTGCGAAAACCATAAAAAATGGAAAAGGTAAAAAGAATATCGCAGGTGCTAGCAGGCCAGTCTCGCTAATATAAAAACGTCTTGAGTCCAGAAGTAAATGCTTAAAAACACCTATGTATGATAAATACAATAAAGTGGCTGTAAATATTGAAAAGAGTAAGAAACTAAACAAATGTAAAAACTTAGCTTTTAAAGTAAGTTCTTGAAACTTTTCATCTGATTTTTCCCACTTTAAAATTAGCATTCTCATCCTCTATCCAAATTAATATCTATAAAAGGTACACCGAATAACTGATGTAAATATTTAAATAAGTTATTGTTATTATTGCGATCAAAATTGACCTTTTGAGGATTAATTTTAATTAAACCTGCAATTACCTTTTCTTCCATGTCTCTCAAGCTAAGAGTTAAAATATTTACTAATGGATCTATTTCACTTTTAAAAGCAATTGACAAAAGAGTAGCCCCACCCCCAACGATTACTACCACTATTAAAGGTGCCGCAGTGACCCCTGCAACAACAGCCCCTAATGTTTGCAATCCCATCAATGCTAACCCAGTAACAGCTATAGTTGCCGCAACAATTGCCATATCGACAGCAACACCGGCAACAAAATCATGCCATGTTTTTTCGTCCCTAAGAACCTGATCTAAGGCATGAAAAGTAACTGATATAATCAAAGTAACAATAAACCCGCCCTTCATAGACTTTGCCGCTTCTAACTTACCCACACCAACTGTAAATAACTTTGGATTACTTGCTAAGTATCGGGTCCCTGTTAAGTGTTCACGAATACGTGGGTATGAGTCTATAATTATGGCTGGCGAGCCGTTATACACTTTGACTTTAACATTTCCCTGCTGTTTAAGTGCTGCAGCTAGGACAGTAAGCGATCTTACATCATCAAACAAAGGATATAAGCCTACACCGAACTTTAAATCACCTTTAATTCTTTCCCATTTATTAGATACAGAGTTATATTCTTTTAACTGCGCATCAATCCAATCAACAGCTTGTGCACGAGAATACCCCTGTTTCATTTTTACAGAAATAATGTAATCAACAAACTCCGCTGAGTTCATGATTAACATTGTATGATTATTACTGGCGAGTATGTTTTGAATTTGTTGTTAGCGCTGCCTTTGAGCAATTGCGCGACGAGCATGTGCAGACATCGTAATTTCCTTATAAATTGACTAATTCCATTCGTCTCTATTTTAAACACTAAAGAAGTTAATTCAATGCCTGATTAATCAGAAATGCCTGTAATTAACGCTTATCTCAAATAATAAAAGCCGCAAATGCGGCTTTAAAGAAAAAGATTAACAGCTATTAGTTATTGAGTTCAGCCGTTTTTAGCTCATCTTCAATATCGCTTATTTCATCAATAAAGGTTTCGAGCTGTTGCTCTACAAGGCTATTCGCATGGGCAAAGTAGGCTAAATGAAACACTGCATCCCCTTCGTTTACAAGTGGCATCGTTTGCTGGCCAATAACAATACCACTGCGGGGTGCCAGTAGCTCAAGCTCAGCATCACCTAATGGACTACTTATATAAGCGAGCACTTGCCCTTTCATCACTCGCTCACCAAGGGATACTTGCGCACGGACAATACCATCCACTTCGGCACGTATCCAGCTCGTCGAGCTTGCAATCACTGGCTCAGGAAGCTTTTTAGCACGCTTGCCACGCACCATTTTTAAATGGCGCATAACATAATCAACCCCTTGCACGCCTGCGGCAATAGCAATTGGGTCAAAGCGCAGTGCCTCTCCCGCTTCATAAGTGATAACAGGAATGCCTAAATTGGCCGCTTCACTACGCAATGAGCCATTACGCAATGAGGCGTCAATCACTGCCGGCGTACCAAATGCTTTAGCCATAGCTGCAGTCTCGGGGTCACTTAAGTTGGCTCTGATCTGTGGCAAGTTAGTACGATGGATTGCGCCAGTATGTAAATCAATAATATGCGTACAATGCACGGCTACTTGAGTAAAAAACGCATTCGCCATACGCCCTGCTAACGAGCCTCGTGTTGAACCAGGAAAACTACGGTTCATATCACGGCGGTCAGGTAAATAACGCGACTTATGGATAAAGCCAAATACATTCACAATCGGTACAGCAATAATGGTTCCACGCAATTGCTCAGGGTCGATTTTAGCAAGTAACTGTCTTACAACTTCAACCCCGTTTAACTCGTCACCATGAATTGCAGCACACACCATTAGCACAGGCCCTTGCTGCACTCCATTTACAACTTCAATCGGAATATTCAACGGTGAGTGGGTATAAAGCTTTGCAGCCTCAATCGAAAACGCTTTGCGCTCTCCAACCCCAACAGTATCACCCAAAATTGAAAACGGTGTATTTTTCTTAACCTTTGCCACGCACTGTTCCTTTTAATAGAGCGCTTATATTACTTAACCTTTACCACGCGTTGCTGTTCTTTTTGATGCCGCTGTTTTTTCAATAAACTCGACAATCATGCCAGCAATGTCTTTACCGGTTGCAACTTCAATGCCTTCAAGGCCTGGTGACGAGTTTACTTCCATCACCAATGGACCACGTGCAGAGCGAAGTAAATCAACCCCCGCTACATTCAAGCCCATTGCTTTAGCTGCTGCAACGGCTGTTTTTCTTTCTTCTGGGGTAATACGCACTAATGTCGCGCTACCACCACGGTGTAAGTTAGAACGAAATTCACCTTCTTGCGCCTGACGTTTCATTGCCGCAATTACTTTATCGCCTAATACAAAACAGCGAATGTCCGCACCGCCCGCTTCTTTGATGTACTCTTGCACCATGATATTGGCTTTTAAACCCATAAACGCTTCGATTACACTTTCTGCCGCTTTACGTGTTTCAGCTAATACCACGCCGATACCTTGCGTACCTTCAAGTAATTTAATTACGACAGGCGTGCCACCTACCATGCTTAGTAAGTCTTTTACATCATCAGGTTTACTCGCAAACCCTGTTACTGGCATGCCTACGCCTTTACGTGACAATAGTTGTAATGAACGTAACTTATCTCGCGAGCGAGTGATTGCGACTGATTCATTCACAGGGAATACACCCATCATTTCAAATTGGCGTAATACTGCACAGCCATAAAAAGTCACTGATGAACCAATGCGCGGTACAATTGCATCAAAATCTTTTAAATTTTCACCGCGGTAATGTATTTCAGGTTGCTCTGAATTGATGTTCATATAACAACGTAGTGCATCAATCACTTTTACTTCATGACCACGCTGCTCAGCAGCTTCAATCAAGCGACGTGTTGAATATAAATTTTGGTTGCGTGATAAAATACCAAGTTTCATAGTTAAAAACCTTAACTGATAAACTCATACACGTAAAAACGTGTGATAAGTCCTTTTCTATAATAAATGAGATAAAGCCGGATCAACGACTATGCGGTTTTCCATTGCTGTACGCCCTAACAACATTCTAAACTTCATTGTTGAACGGTTACTTAAAGTCACCCTTACAGGCCAGCTTTGGTTTCCTGCGACTAATTTTGTTTCGATAAAGTAGCGAAGTTCGCGCTGACCACTTGAGCTGGTCACATACTTGCGCTCAACAACTTTTGCGCGGCACTCTACTATCGTTTCTTCATCGTCTTGTAAAGGGTGGGTTGAAAATTTCACCCAGTTCTCACCATTTTCTGAAAACTCTTCAACATCAAAAGCATGAATACACGAAGTACGCGCACCAGTGTCCACTTTCGCTTTGATCTTATCAATTCCCAGTTCAGGTAAGCTCAACCATTCGCGCCAGCCAACAATAATTTTTGCAGTCATTAATGTGCCCTCTATAAAAAAGTGTCTTATACGCTACAGAGCTAGAAACACCAACGAAATATATTTATCCCCTCGATAAATCGATTTAATTGACGTAGGCTAAACTATAATCAACTATATCGCACCATTTGTAAAACGAGAGTTCAATATGATCAATGGGTTACTTCATGTCTTAATTTTAGACGAGCAAGGCGGTGCACGTGCTATTGACAATAGTACTGAGCTGCAAAATTGGCAACCCGAACACGGAAAACTTTGGGTTCATATGGATTATAGTCAGCCTGAAGCGATTCAGTGGCTTGAAAGCAGTAATCTATTAACCGACTACGAATTAGCATCATTAACAGCAGATGAGACACGCCCGCGCCTGACTAAAGTAACCAATGGCACTATGCTGTTTTTGCGTGGCGTCAATCTAAACCCTGCACAGAGCCCTGAAGACATGGTGTCTTTACGTTTATTTATTAATGAAAACATCATAGTGACAACTCGCAAACGTCGTTTGCTCTCTGTACAAGATGTTGTTGCGTCATTTAATGATAGTAACGGCCCCTGTTCAATCTCTGAATTAGTGTGTGATTTGGCACAAAATTTAACATCACGCATGCAAGGTGTAATTGACAGCCTTGATGACACGTTAGATATTTTTGAAGATGAAATTGACGAACCAAATAAAGGCTTTGATAACCAAGCGTTAGCGCAAATGCGTCGCCAAACCATTGCTCTAAAACGTTATTTAAGGCCACAAAAAGAAGCGCTTATTACTTTATTAAACAATAAGTACAAGTGGTTAAATGAAGATGATAAAGCACGTTTGAACGAAACAACCAACATGGTAATTCGCTTTTTAGAAGAGCTAGACAGCTCAATTGAACGCGCGCAAATCATTCAACAAACCATTGCTAACCAAGTGTCTGAGCAACTTAATCAACGTATGTATGTGATGTCGGTTGTCGCGGCACTTTTCTTGCCACTGGGCTTTTTAACAGGCTTATTAGGTGTGAATGTTGGCGGTATACCAGGTACTGAGAACCCCTATGCATTCAGCGTATTTTTAATATTTTTAGTCGTGCTTACTGTCGGTATTGGCATTTACTTTAAAAATAAAAAATGGCTCTAACTGGTGTTAAACAACAATTGCTGAAGTAATCAAATCAAGGCGAACGTTATGTTCGCCTTTTGCTGTTGTAATAATTAAGTGTTCACCATCTGGGTGTATTATTTTCAAATTTACTGCTTTGCCCTGAAGCTGCTCACCAGAATGTAATGTGATCAACAACTCAGCGTTTTGCATACACCAAAGCTCATATTGATCGTAGTCAGCACAGGGGATTGGACTATAAGTCATATTTTTATCTTTAAAAGAACACGAGTTCAACTAGTGTAGAAAATAATAACAGTATCAGCAAACCGCGTTCTCACTCACAAGCTAGCCTGCTATTTGACTTAGGTAGCCAAATTTAAAGAGCTGATTCGTAATGAAAACGCTAGTTTAAAATACGTATCACCTATTAAAGTTAATCAACTCGAAAACTAATCGTTACAATATTATACGTGCTATCAACCTGATTACCGGCAACAACAGCCTTTCCTTCAACAGGGTAATCACTGGAAATAATGTAGGTTCCTTTCTCTTTATTGGTAACAGTTAATTGCCCTTTTTTATCGGTTGTTATTTTTAATTGCTGACTAGGTGTTTGCACTAATACAGCATGATCAACAACAGGGTTATTTTTATAAACAAGTGTGAAGGTGTTCCCATTTGCTTTGCTTGGCACGAACTCGAGCTCTTGTTTAGCTTTGGTATCTTGACGGCCAGCCTTAGCAAAAAGCTTAGCCGCTTGGAGCTTATCCGCCTCTTGTTCTGAGGTTTTTTCCATTTGCCAAGGCTCCCATAAATCATCTATGAAAGCTCTTACATCACCTTGCTCTTTTACCTCAGCTAACCAATAGTTTTGGTGTTGAGTAAGCGCTAAAGTCGACTGACTATCATTAACAAATACCTGTGCATTTTTCAGCCCTGCAATACTATCGCCAGATTCAGGTTCACCAGGCTCTCCTAAATACAGTTTTATCTCATCGCCTTTTGCAGACTTTACCAACCAAACTTCATGTGCATTTGCAAAACTACTGCCGATAAGTGCAGCAATAAAAAGTAAATTCTTTAAGCTGTTCATTAAGTTTCCTTTTAAGCTTTAATGATGTGTCTATCAACATAAAACGCAGTTTGAAACCAAAAGTACAAGAGAAACCAAGTACACTTGCGTATAGCCATGCCGAAACAACCTTAACAATAATGATTATCAATTAAATTTGCAATTAAAAAGGAAATATAAAGTATTTTAAGTAACGGACTTAAACGCAGGAACATAAAATACAAACAAATTTAATGAATTACTTATAGGGGATGATGTTTGAACAGGCTTACTTAAATATGCAGCTTTACTATCATAAGCAAGCAGTTTGATAGTGTAATGATAAGTTTAAAAGGAAATAAATAGCAGAGCAAATGGCGCTCTCGGCAGGGATCGAACCTGCAACTTAGCCTCCGGAGGGCCACGTGATATCCATTTCACCACGAGAGCACATTTGTCGTCATCAATACTGACTCGCGATATCAGCATGACAACTCGGCAATGATAATGGCATCTTGCCTTAAATGCTAGCATCTAAAGCCCTATATGCTTATAAATTCAGCAAATTGCATTAAAACACTTCACATTCGGGCAGAACCACGGTATTAACGTATACTTAATAAATTAAATAACAAATGGCACTCATTGCCGTGTAAGGGGAATTTGAATATGAGTTTAATGTCTACAGAGCAAGTTGCAGAATTTTTAGGTGTAAAAGTCGAACGTGTTAAACGACTTGCTCGCGAGCATTTATTAATCTCGAAATCACAAGATGACAAAGGTGAGCCTTTATTTGAACCAGAAGATGTAAAAAAATATAAAGAACTTGCCGAGCGAATTGGCGGCCTTTAATTTTTTACTTCCTCAATAAAGTGGTTAAGCTGTGTAAGCAGTGGCGCCACTTTATCCATTGCACCGCGTTGTTCATACCAGCAAATGCACAATAGTAAAAATACAGCATGAAACGCAGCGAGCTTTTCGAGCGATAAATTGAATTCACGGTGTTCACACACACGTGATTGATAGTTTTTAAGCAACTGCAGTTGCTGCGACTCATTGAGTCCAAAACTCACCACCAGCGCAGCCAAGTCAAAATAAACATCATTACTTTTGGCATATTCAAAGTCGATTAAAAACATGCCCGATTCGTTCACTATGATATTTTCTTTTACCAAATCGTTATGGCAAAAGCCCATATCTTTTGGCGCAGCAGCAATGTACGCGAGCGATTGCTCAATTAAACTCGCATGCTGCTGATACCGTGCTGTTTGCCGGTAATAGTTAATTTCATTGGCAATATCCATGGGCTCGGTTAACACTGGGTAGCGATGCAAATTAACTAAATCAGGTAATAAACTGCTACAAAACTCACCACTTGCTATGCTACCCGCCACGTAGTCAAAAATGGCAGTATCAGTTGCCTGCTCTAACCAAAGCGGTGCTGGGCAGCAACTTTGCTTAGCAAAGTGCGCTTGCGCAGCTAGCCCTATCGCCGGCCAGTGATCACGATAATGCTTAACCAAGAAAGCCTTGGTTGATGTTTTTACTAGGTAGTTATCATTGCTTAATCCCTCAACCAACGGGCTAATTGAGGTAATCGTTAAGCTAGAGTTAAAGCGCGTAAATAGCGCATGAATTTGTTGCTCTGTTTTCATTATAGCTGTGCAAGTGGCTTAGCTTGATGTTGCTCGTATTCTTCATACCAAGTTTTAAAGCCCCACGCCGCCATAACCGTATAAAAAACAAATAAAACGAGTGTTGGGTAATACCCTTTCTCAAAGTACAGGTACATTGATGCAGCATCAATCACAATCCAGTATAACCAATTTTCGAGCACCTTTTTAGCAACTAAATAAGTCGTAACGACAGCAAAACAGGTTGTAAAACTATCAAGGTAGGCAAAATCTGCATGGGTATAATTAGCCATTACAAAGCCAATAATCACTGAAATTAATGAGGTTAAAAGCAAGATAACAGCATGTCTTTTTAACGACCATGAAATAATCGGTAGATGATCTTTATTATTCATGCCCCGACGCCAGACCACCCATCCATATACCGCCATATACATGTAATAAAAATTAAGTAGCGACTCCATCAAAAGTGCGCCATTCCAGTACATTACGGTATAAATAAAGGTACTTATAAAAGCGGCTGGCCAGCACCATAGACTTTCTTTAATCGCAAGTAGTAAATACGCCATTGACAGTGCAACTGCAATATATTCCCAAAGAGACATCGCAGTAAATCCTGCAAACGTGTCTGTCAAAAAATCCATGCTTTACTGTAACCTTGTGGTATTAATCGTCGCTAGGCGATAAATCGCCATGTAAAAACTTACACACAAAAATCGCTTTACCAAACTCTTCATAAGAACGTTTGATTTCAGTATTCAATACAGACATGACTAAATCATAATCACCGAAAATCTGAGTTGATAAGGTATTGGTGATTACTTTAAGCCCTTCATAACTGTTTACACGGTCAATAAAACCTTTGATAAATGGAATGTAGTCTTGATGTAGTGGGTACTTACTGATCTCTACTGAAAGTTTCATTATGATTTACCGAGTCTTTGAAAAGTATGGCATTGTAACCCGCTTATACTAACAAGTCATGGCTATGGTTATTTTTTAGTGTAAAATCAGCCCCGATAAACTTTGAGGATTCATTATGGCACGCCGCATCACTTACAAATTTAAAAACCAACCTCGCGAAATCAATTTTGCTAAGGATAAATACCGCGATATGTACCATGCGATTGCAGCGGCTGAAGGTATTGATTTAACAAATTATTTAAAAATGGAGCAGCAAGTCGAAATGACTTCAAAAGGCTCATCAGCAGTGCGTAACTTTCGTGACCAAGAATTTGCACGAATGGGATTTAGCGACGTGTATTTCATTAAAGAGTAACTATAAGTTACTCTTGATACTCGTAGCTTACGCGTGGGGTGATATTACACAGTAACTCATAAGGAATGGTTGTCGCGCATTGGGCTATTTCTTCAACAGGAAGCTCAGGCCCCCACATGATCACTTCATCACCCACTTTGATATTGTCGTGGTTATCACCAATATCAACCGTGATCATATCCATCGCCACACTGCCAACAATGCCATAGCGCTGTGACTTAATAACGACCGGTGTGCCCTGCTCTGCGTGACGTGGATAACCATCACCATACCCCATCGCGACCACAGCAAGCTTAGTTGGTTTATCGCTGTGCCAACGACCGCCATAACCAACACACTGATTCGCGTCAACATCACGAATCGCAATAACACGGGTTTTTAAACGCATCACAGGCTCTAAGCCATGTTGTTGGCCAATACTATTTAGCATAGGCGACACCCCATACAGCATCAGCCCAGGTCGAACCCAGTCACCATGTCCGTTAGGCCATGCGATAATGCCTGCGGAGTTTGCCAAGCAATGACGCTGACCTTTTCCTGCAACCAAGCCATCAAACAAAGCAATCTGCTGCGCAGTTTTATCATCGTTAATATCATCAGCACATGAAAAATGAGTCATCAACTTAATGTTATTGTGTGCATTTTTACTGGCTTTTAGGCGGCTATAAAACCCTTCAAACTGTGACGGTGAAATACCTAAACGATGCATGCCAGTATTCACTTTTAACCAACATGCAATAGGCGCATCTAACTGTGCTTCTTCAAGCACTTTTAGCTGATTTTCATCATGAATAATGGTTTGAAAGTTATTCGCCAAAAGAATGGGTAAATCATCTTTATGAAAAAAGCCTTCAAGCAACACTATAGGTTTTGTCAATCCACCGGCACGAAGCGCTAGCGCTTCGTCAATACGTGCAACCGCAAATGCATCCGCATCATTTAAGTATTGGGCAATTTTAACTAAGCCATGACCATAAGCATTCGCTTTTAATACTGCCATTACTTTGCAATCAGGTGCAAAGCGCTTCACCTGTGCTAAATTGTGGGCAAGCGCTTTTAGGTTAATTTCAGCAATGGCTAAACGCATTAATATTCATCATCCATTGCAGGACCCGCGTAGTTATCAAAACGCGAGAATTGACCTTGGAAGGTTAAACGTACTTTACCAATTGGACCATTACGTTGTTTACCTATGATAATTTCGGCCACGCCTTTTTCTGTACTGTCTTCGTTATATACTTCATCACGATAAATAAACATGATTAAGTCGGCATCCTGCTCGATTGAGCCTGATTCACGTAAGTCGGAGTTGATTGGGCGTTTATCAGCACGTTGCTCTAGGGTACGGTTAAGCTGCGATAGTGCAATAACCGGACATTGCAGTTCTTTTGCCAGTGCTTTTAGTGAACGTGAGATTTCAGCAATCTCTAAGGTACGGTTATCCGACAAGCTTGGCACACGCATTAGCTGCAAGTAATCGACCATGATCATACTAATACCGCCATGGTCGCGAGCAATACGGCGCGCACGCGAGCGCACATCCGTTGGTGTTAGACCCGATGCATCATCAACATACATCTTACCTTTTTCCATCAACAAGCCCATGGTTGACGACAGGCGCGCCCAATCGTCATCATCTAGCTGACCCGTACGAACCTTAGTTTGGTTAATTCGACCTAGCGATGCCAACATCCTCATCATGATTTGCTCCGACGGCATCTCTAGTGAGTAAATAAGTACAGGCTTATCTTGTGTCATGGCAGCGTGTTCGGCTAAGTTCATCGCAAAGGTGGTTTTACCCATCGATGGACGTGCTGCCACGATAATAAGATCTGAAGGCTGCATACCCGCCGTCATTTTATCTAGATCGGCATACCCCGTACTAACACCCGTTACACCATCTTGCGGCGACTGGTAAAGCTCTTCAATCTTATCAACTGTTTTTTCTAGAATGCTGTGTAAGCTTTGTGGACCTTCAGTGCTTTTTGTACGCTGCTCGGCAATTTTGAATACTTTACTTTCAGCGAAGTCGAGTAGGTCATGGCTGGTACGCCCTTCTGGGCTAAAACCGGCTTCGGCAATTTCGTTTGCAACACCAATCATTTCACGGATAACAGCACGCTCACGCACGATATTCGCGTAGGCATCAATGTTTGCCGCACTTGGTGTGTTCTTCGCAATTTCAGCAAGGTAGGCGAAACCACCTATACTGCTTAACTGATTGTTTTTTTCTAAATTTTCAGAAATAGTGATTAAGTCAATCGGATCACCACCTTCAGCAAGGCTCACCATAGCTTCAAAAATCAGCTTATGGGTGCGGGTATAAAAATCCTGTGCAACCACTAACTCAGCAACACGGTCAAACGCTTGATTATCAAGCATTAAACCACCTAAAACAGATTGCTCAGCTTCTATTGAATGGGGAGGGACTTTTAAGGTATCGACTTGCTTATCTGGTTTGGCCATAACATCACAAAACTAAAATTGAATGGCTCTATTCTATCGACTTGCAAAGGCTGTGCAAATAGTAAAGCGGGAAAACTTCCCGCTTTATTGTTCGTTATTTCTGTTTACGAAGTTCAATACGCCCGCTAATGGTATCCATTTCGATATCTGCATCCCCACCGTTAATACTAAATTCTAAGTCGCTTGATGGGCCGTATTTCGCTTTAGTCGCTTTGTCATCACTGAGCTCATTTACAATTTTACCGTTAGCATGCGCTTCAATTTCAAACTTTGCCGATACATCAGTTGGGAAGTAAAACTCAGCATCACCACTGACTGATTCAAAACGAATATTGGCATCTTCAAGCAGCTTATTGATGTGAACTTCAGCTTCACCGTTTACGGTATTGATACGCAGCTTTTTAATCGCATCAAAAGCAAAGTCAATATCACCATTTACGTTCTCAAGGCGCACATCTTGCGCTTTAGTTTTTGACTTAATGTCGCCATTTACTGCGGTAAAGCGTAAAGCACCTTGTGAGTTTTTATCGTTAATTTCGCCATTGACGGTTTCAAAGCGAATATCTCCGTTCAGGTCATGAGCATTTACATCCCCATTGACCGTTTCAAAGCTCATGTTGCCACTTATATTGTGCACTGTAATATCGCCGTTGACGGTATCGATCTCAGCGCCCGCTTCAAGCTCTTTGGCACTAACCGTTACATTCACCCCAGCAAATTCAAGCTCACTGCTTTTTGGCATGTAAATAGTTAAACGAGAGCCATCACCATTATTCCAAGCACCTAAGTTACGCGGCATTTTTACGATAAATTCAACACGGCTACCTTCAACTTCTAAACGATAACCTTGTGCTTTATCGTCAAGCTCACCTTCGATTTTAAGTTGGGGTTTATCCCACCCTTCAATACGTACATCACCACGTTGGTTTTCAATAAAAATACGCTTATTTGCAGGGACATCAATTTGTTCATTAATGGTTTGTCCTGCCATTGCCATCAGTGGCAGTAATCCTAATGTTAAGACTAGTAATTTCATAATTGTTACTCCTAAATCGTTTGCCACTTAGGTGCATGCACCTTGTTAATTAAATCTAATTGTTGCTGATAAACCTGCGAGAGCATTTGTAATAAAGCAGGGTTTTCTGGTTCATTCTCGAGAGCCTGTTTGATGGCACTCTCAGCTTCTTCTAACTCTTTTAACTGTTGCTGCCAGTTATCTGTTAATGCAGGTTGGTTTTGATATTGCACCAACAAACCTTGCTTTTGCTTAGTGAAATAATTGCTCATTGCCATCATGCTGTTTGACTCACCTTGGCCGACAAAAAGCTGCACAGTTAAAAGTGCTGCAATACAGCAAGCGGCAACAGCAGCGAGTTTATTCCAGCCACGCGTTGGCTTATCAGGTTGCTGTGTTTGCGGCCTTGCAATTGCTCGCTCAATACCCTGCCAGAGCTCTTTTTCTGGGCTAATATCTTGCTTCTGATTAAGCGAGTCATTTAAAAATTGTTCAAATTCTGGCTTACTCATTTTCATACCACTCTTTTAATAACTGCCTTGCACGGTGAAATTGCGATTTACTTGAACCTACGGCCATATCAAGCATGCTTGCTATTTCTTCATGGCGATAGCCTTCAATTGCATGAAGCACAAAAACCATACGTGCTCGTTCAGGTAGTCTCAGTACTAATTTATCGAGACCATTAAAACCGTCGCAATCAGCTGCGCTTTGCTCATCCATACCACTTTGTTCAAAACTCACTACTTTCTGAAACCAGCTTTTGTGTTTGCGAATATAGCTAATCGCAATATTACTGGTGACACTGTGTAACCATGTTGAAAACTGTGAACGCCCATCAAAGTTCGCTATTTTGTGCCATAACTGTACAAACACTTCTTGTGTTGCATCTTCGGCGTGCTCTTTATCTGCAAGTAGTCGCAAACAAAGGCTATAAACCCGCTTCACATGCAACTCATAAAGTGTTGCATAAGCACCTTGATCACCGCTTTTAACGCGTTCAATTAAGGCATGCTCACTTTGCTGGACGAACGCTTGTTCTGCATCTATCAACATCCTGGATGTCGTCCTTTATGATTATTATTGTGAATTTAGTGTATTAGACGTAAGGGGAGATTCAAAAGGTTTAAATGAAATTAAATTTTTTTAACGTGTCAGGGCAACTAGTTGACCTGACACTATTTACAGCTAGTTAGTAAGCGCGCCTTCATTGTCTTGTTGAATAGTGTCTGGTGTTTTATAACGCCAACCTAAAAACACGATTCGAGCAGGCGTTGATGGTTTTCCACCATTTTGCACTTTTAAAAGGCCAGCATCATAGTGAGCACCACTGCCCCCTGAGGCAGTAATCGTTGAACCACGAACACTACCAAACAATTCACCACTGCCGGATAATTTTACTGTTGTTAAAGGTGCGTAAATTGCCGCATATAGATTTGCAGCACCACTAAATTGCACACCATTTACACCAGTAAATGATGAATAAAATGACAACGATGGGTGACCACTTGTCGTTAAGCCCTCTTGCTCTGTGATCACACTCGCACCTGCCCCTATATTAATTTTGCCAGTGATAAGTATCGTTAAGCTGCTATCTTTTTTTATCGTTAAACGCGTGTCCCCTTCCATCGAAAAGTCACCATCAATAAATAAAATAACATCGCCCCCTGAAACTTCCATTTTTCCATCACTGGTCAATTTTAACTTGTCTAGGGCAAACACATATTCCTTACTTGTCGAACCATGTGGTTGATTTTGAATCTTGGTATCAAATAAAAATACATCACTTAAACCTGGGAGTATCACTTGGCTACCATTCTGGCTAAAAAAGCCCTTTTCATTGGTTAGTTTAAACTGTTGGGTAGCCCCAATTGATAGCGAATGATAACTGTCAGTATCGCTGTGCAGCTGTGCCATTTTCTCGGGGATGATTAAAGGATCACAGCTTGTATCAGGGTTTGTAGGGTCATAATCTGGTGCACTTGGATCTGCGACTGTAATAGGCTCTACATTTGGGTTCACGTTAAACTTACGATTACTATAGTGCACACCATCTTGCTGATTATTATAGGTATCTTTAAAATTACCCGTTCCACCATACATAATATCTAAGCGTTCGCCTTGGGTATTATCAATATAAGTTGACCACTGCATAGAAGCATCGCCGTTGGCTCTAACAACCCCAGATACCCGACCACCTTTATGGATATAAAAACCTCGTGTGTATACGTTACCATCAATACGTAAACCACTGCCTGATGAAATATTAACTCCCGTATTTGAGCGTATATTACCAATTATCGGAGATGAGCCATTTAAATAAATAACACCCGTTGCTTTTACGTCGCCCTTAATAGGTGAATGCCCTGAAAGAACAACATCTGAATCACCATCAATTGTCGATACATCACCATCACTCGATTTTGTCTCTTCGTAGCTTCCTTGGCTTGAGTCGTAACTATCGATGGTGCCGCTACCTGACAAATTCACACCTTTACAACCCACCATTGCATTGGTAAATGCCGAACTCCCTTTGCCCCCTTGCACACTAAAACGGGCGACTAAATTGCTTTGAGCATCACCTGCATAACGTTGACCTAAACTTGCAATTTCCAGTTCACCATCAAGGTTTTTGCTTAGTAAAGCAGTAAATTTTGCATCATCGCCAATCACCCCTACACCACTGGCATTCCCCGTTTTATCAATTAGTTCATCTATGGCCAGCACACCTTCACGGTTCAATGTTTGCTGCAGTAGTTTAGCTTGCTCGAACACCCCTTTTTCTGCCAATAGGCGGCTATTGAGCTTTTTCTGAAAATTACCACTTAATCGCTCTTGAACAATATTTTCTCGTAATGAACTAAGCACAACAACACTGGCCATACCAGTTAAAATTAATACGGTTATAAGCGTAAAACCCTGTTGTTTTTTAGACACTATTTCCACCATATGCGTTCACTAAAATAGTGTTTGTTAGAGCAACATCAATATTAATTCCTGCACCAAATTGAGCAGGTAGTTTTTGGGGTTTTACAACAATAGTAACCAGCTCTCCAGATAAGCTAAACGACACGCTTTCTAAGCCCGTTAATAAACGCTCAGCGGCAGCACCATTGAGTGAACACATTAAACTACTATTATCTAGGCTATACACTTCAGTCATAACGCCCGTGGTTAAAGTGCCATTACATGCAATCACGCCCTCTGGTTGTATGATTGTTATGGTTGATTTATCCGCACTAATGGAGGGTACAAGCTGTGTTTGCTTAATGCTGCGATTGAATACTTTACTGGTATAGCGAATAACTTCTTGCGCATTTTCAAGCTCTTTACTGACTTCAATCGTGCCTTTAATTGCTGCATATGACAAACTCACACCAGCAAGTAAAAATGCCCCTGCGGCTAAGGCAACCATCAACTCAATAAGGCTAAACCCGCGTGCTAATTTATTCATAAACACACTGCCGACAAGTCAGGAAAACTGGCATTAAGACTTATTTGATTTTCTGCATTATCGGTCATGCGCTCATCAACCCACGCAACATTAATTTGCATATCATCATTATAAATCGCAGGAATCGTAATTTCATAATCAGCGACTTGGGGGGCCAAACTTGCTCTGAAATCAACATCTTGGAAAAGTGCGGGGTTAGTTTTTTGAATTTCACAAATGCGAGGCCATATCCGCTCAATACTATTTTGACCTTGAATTAAAGACACAGTGTAGTGAAAGCTATTTGTTGCATATTGTAGCGACTTTAACTGAGCAGCAGCTAAACCAAGTAAAGCGATACCAGCAATCACAACCGAAATCATTACCTCTAATAAAGAAAAACCAGCTTGCTTTTTCATGCGCATCCCTTTGATGATTCAGCTAACCAGTTTTGGCCACTTTTAAGGACACACATTACATAATCTGTGGTATTGGTGTGATTATCTTTAATATCTATTTGGGCTTGCTGGTCTACTTCACCACTTGCACTAACGGTTAGCGCAATTAAGTTTACTGTTACGCCAGCCTTAGTAATTGCAAACTCTTTTAATACAGTATCTGCACCCGCTTCGTTTAAAGTAACTTGCCAGAGATTATTATTTACCACCAATTTAATTGGGCGCTCTTGCTTTACAGCTTCACTGCGAGCATATTTATAAACACTGTTGAGTTGATTAGCTGTCGTTACAATACGATCTTGTAGAATTTGCTGACTAAATGACGGAAAAGCAAGACTGACTAAAATACCAATAATCGCAAGCACAACCATTAACTCAATTAAAGTAAACCCAGCCGCTTTACGCACAACAACTACTCCCAACAATCATTTACAGCAGCACTGTTACTACCGTCATGTTTAATCATGAGTTCACCACAGCGATCCCCTGCCTGAGCTGAGCCAGACTTAGGTGTTGCCTTTAAATTAAAACCACGGTTTTTAAAATCAACAACGGCTCCAGGTGCCTTTTTCGTTGGCATATACGTGAAGGTGTAGTAATCAGTATTTTGTGTTGCAAATGTATTAGGATAGCCACCATTTCTCGAATATATGCGTTCGAGGCTGGCACCATACTGTAATAAAACTTGCTGAGTATCAGCACGTCTACTGTGCTGCATATGCTCGGTATAAGCAGGTAACGCCACACTGTATAAAATACCTAAAATAGCGATGACAATGAGAACTTCTATGAGCGTAAATCCACGTTGTTTATAATTATTATTTGATGATAATTTACTTTTCAACCTTAAATCCTTACCACTTTTTTACGAATCAAATATAAATGACAGCGCTGTCGGTGTCAATTTAAGCAATTTCATATTGAGTACACCAATTATACTAATTAAGAAGAAGATATTAAGATAAAAGAACTAGCTTTTAAAATGTAGGTAAGACTATAAAACTGCTTTTGTACCAATTGAAAAGAAGCGGATACAAAAAAGCCGTGCTTTAAAGCACGGCTTTTATTACTTAATATTGCTATTAAGCTTCAGCGATAACGATTACTTTAATAGTAGCTGTTACGTCTGAGTGTACTGCGATTGCAACGTCAAATTCGCCAGTCTCACGGATAGTACCTAGAGGTAAACGAACTTCTGATTTAGCAACTTCAACACCAACAGCTGAGATAGCGTCAGCGATGTCACGAGTACCGATTGAACCGAATAATTTGCCTTCGTCACCAGCTTTAGAAACTAGTGTTACTTCAGCTAATGCTTCTAGCTTGTCAGCACGAGCTTGAGCAGCAGCTAGATCTTCAGCGATCTTAGCTTCTAACTCAGCACGACGTGCTTCGAAAGTTTCGATGTTAGCTTTAGTTGCAGGAACTGCCTTACCTTGTGGGAAAAGGAAGTTACGTGCGAAGCCAGATTTAACTACAACCTGGTCACCTAGGCCACCTAGGT